>JADMIO012763195.1_pt1 | contig 86790 bp, 75 predicted proteins | sample 8958161 | NCBI WGS metagenome assembly JADMIO01 (sample SAMN16585339, study PRJNA669376) | soil metagenome | isolation source: Crop rotation soil | place: USA: Cullars Rotation, Alabama | collected 2011 | reverse complement strand
GCCGCGACTTCAAGTCACGTGAATTCCAAGCTTCGGATCCCACTGTGCTGGAAAGAGCGATCGGTTAATTGCGGACGCGAAGAAAGAACTGTTAGCGCTGGCTGCAAGTGGCTACGTGCAGCCACAGCAACGTACTGACATTCTTGCGTTGGGTAATTCCGCACTGGCGACGATCAAGCTCGGTATTCATCAGATGAAGCGCGCGGGTTACATTTCGGATCACGACGCACTCATAGGTGAGAAGTTGGCAAGAATTCTGACGGGCGGCGATTTGAATCATCCAACGCGCGTGTCGGAACAATATTTGTTGGATTTAGAACGCGAAGCGTTTCTCTCGCTGGCGGGCATGCGGAAGACTCAGGAACGACTGGCAGCGATGTTGAAGACAGGGAAACCGCTTAGAAACTAGAATTCAGAATACAGAATTCAGAAGAAAGAATTGTGAGTTCGAACCGCTGAAACCAATACGCGTGGATACACCCTCATCCATGTCACGGCAGGAGGAGGAATCATGCAACGGTTACCAGCTCGAAGTTTTCAAGATTTGGTCGTTTGGCAGAGAGCACATCAGTTTGTTCTTGCCGTTTATCGGTTAAGTACGTCATTTCCACGAGAAGAACGCTATGGCCTAACATCCCAGCTTCGACGAGCGGCGATTTCAGTGCCGGCAAACATAGCTGAAGGTTTTAAGAAACGAGGAAAAGCCGACAAGGTTAGGTTTATGAATATAGCCGAGGGCTCACTTGAAGAATGTCGTTACTATTTGATTCTTACAGCGGACTTGGAATACGGAGATCCCGTCGACTTAAAGGTGCAATTGGTAGAAGTCAGTAAGTTATTGGGTAGGTACTCAACAACCATTAAGAATTCTGACTTCTGTATTCTGGATTCTGAGGTAGTTATGGACGACGCAGTTATTGTTTCAGCAGTAAGAACCGCAGTTGGCAAAGCTCCGAAGGGCACTTTGCGTTACACGCGTCCGGACGAAATGGGCGGCGCAGTCATTAAAGAAGCACTGGCACGTGTGCCGGGACTCGATGTATCCGAGATCGAGGACGTGATCATGGGTTGCGCAATGCCCGAAGCCGAGCAAGGGATGAACGTGGCGCGTGCTGCGGCGATCCGAGCCGGCCTGCCGGTTGAGACCAGCGCAATGACTATCAACCGTTTCTGTTCATCGGGCTTGCAGTCGATCGCACTGGCGGCGGATCGGATTCGCACCGGCAGCGCCGAAGTGTCGGTCGCGGGTGGGCTGGAAACGATGTCGATGATTCCGATGGGCGGTCACATCATTCGTCCGAATCCTTATCTCGTCGAACATTATCCAGACTTTTACTTGAGCATGGGCCTGGCTACTGAAAACGTGGCGCGCAAATACAATGTCAGTCGTGAAGAGCAAGACGAGTTTGCGCTGCGCTCGCACCAGCGCGCAGCCGCCGCGCTCGACGCAGACAAGTTCAAGGACGAAACCGTGCCGTTGAGAGTCACGCTTGAAGATCTTGATGAAAAAGGTCGCAAGCAAACGCGCGAAGTGGTGTTTGATAAAGACGAAGGCGTGCGCCGGGACAGCACGATCGAAGGTCTCGCCAAACTCAAGCCTGCGTTTCAAATGAACGGTACGATCACCGCGGGAAATGCGTCGCAGATGTCAGATGGCGCTGCGGCGGCGGTTGTGATGTCGGCGAAGAAAGCGCAAAGTTTGGGCGCAAAACCGCTGGCGCGCTTCGTTGCTTATGCCACGGCCGGCTGCCCGCCGGAGGAAATGGGAATTGGACCAGTGTTCGCGATTCCGAAAGTATTAAAGCTTGCTGGACTGACTTTAGATCAAATCGACGTAATCGAGTTGAACGAAGCTTTTGCAGCACAGTCCCTGGCGGTAATCAAGACGCTTGGTCTGGATTCCGAGAAGGTTAACGTAAACGGTGGCGCGATCGCGTTAGGACACCCATTGGGTTGTACTGGTGCGAAATTGACCGCCAGCATTTTGCGGGAGCTGGAACGACGCAACGGGCGTTACGGCATGGTAACCATGTGCGTCGGCGGGGGAATGGGCGCCGCGGGAATTTTTGAAAAGCTGTAAAGACGTACTTTGTACTTTGTTCTTAGTTCTTTGCTTTGAGTTCAGTCAGCGTCGATTCGGATTTTCAAAGTACAAGAACAAAGAACCAAGTACAAAGAACAGTGCACCGAGCCCAACAGCACTCGAGAAGGAGTATCACATGTCAGCCGTAGCCGAACAGAAACAGATTTTCCAGGGTGGTTCATTCTTGATTGAAGACCGCACCCCCGCAGAGGTGTTTACCCCCGAAGACTTCACCGAAGAGCACCGCATGATTGCCGAAACCACGCGGCAATTTGTTGACAACGAAGTCATTCCTCATATCGACGAACTCGAGAAAAAAGATTGGAAGCTCGCGCGTGAACTGGTCAAGAAAGCTGCGGATCTCGGTTTAATCGGGGCCAATATTGCCGAAGAGTACGGCGGACTCGGCTTGGACCAGACCAGCAGTGCGCTGGTTGGTGAAAACATTGGGCGCTGCGCGTCATTCGCGACTACGCTTGGCGCCGAAAGTGGCATCGGTTTGCTCCCGATAATTTATTTCGGCACTGACGCGGCGAAGGAAAAGTATTTGCCGAAGATCGCCTCGGGTGAACTGATTACGGCGTACGCGTTGACTGAAGCCGGCTCAGGTTCCGACGCAATGGCGGCCAAAGCGACTGCGCGACTCAGCGAGGACGGCACACATTACATCCTTAACGGCGAGAAGATGTTTATTACAAACGGCGGCTTCGCTGACATCTTCATCGTGTTCGCGAAAGTCGACGGCGACAAGTTCACCGGCTTCATCGTCGAAAGACAGGAGGGACTGACGCCCGGGGCGGAAGAACACAAGATGGGGATCAAGGGTTCGAGCACTACGCCGCTGGTGCTGTCGGATGCGAAAACGCCGGTTGAGAATCTACTTGGTGAAGTTGGCAAGGGTCACAAGATCGCTTTCAACACCCTCAACATCGGTCGCTTCAAACTCGGCGCCATGTGTATTGGTGGCATGAAGCTGATGCTGCACGAGTCGATTCGTTATGCGAACGAACGGCAGCAGTTTGGCAAGTCGATTTCTTCGTTTGGCGCAATCAAATCCAAGTTAGGCGAGATGGCAGTTCGCACCTGGGTGGGCGAAGCGATGATTTATCGCACGCTCGGCCTGATCGAAGCGGCAATCGGCGAAGATCCCCACGACCTGGAAGCGAAGATGCGCGCCATTGAAGAATATTCGGCGGAGTGCTCGATCATTAAGGTCGCGCTGTCGGAGTATTGCGACTTTTTAGCTGATGAGATGGTCCAGATTTATGGCGGCTACGGATACTCGGCCGACTATCCGGCGGAACGCGCCTATCGCGACTCGCGCATTAACCGCATCTTCGAAGGCACCAACGAAATCAATCGCATGTTGATCCCCGGCCGTCTAATGAAGAGCGCGATGAGTGGCAAACTTGCGTTGTTGCCGGCGGCAAAGGCGTTGATGGATGAGATACTGACGCCTCAGTTTGCTGGTTTTGAAGATGACGACGGCGTGCTGGTAGCGGAACAGAAGCTCGCGAAGAACGCTAAGAAAGTCGGTCTGATGACGCTGGGAACGGCGGCGCAGAAGTACATGATGGGCCTGGCAGAGCAGCAGGAAATTCTGATGGGCATCGCCGACATCATTATGGACGCGTACGCGATGGAGTCCGCGATCCTGCGTGCCCAGAAGTTGGCGGCGTCACAGGGCGAAACGGCGGCCGAACGGTACATCGACATGGCACGTGTGTTTTGTAACGACGCCGTGGAACGCATTGAGGCGCGCGCCAAAAACACGTTGGCAGGAATGGCAGAGGGCGATGAGCTGCGAACCTTACTGGCTGCGCTGCGACGCTTTACGAAAATGACTCCGGTGAACACCATAGCTGCGCGACAGCGAATCGCTGACGTGATGATCGCGGCGAATAAGTACGTCTACTAATGCATTGCCAAATGCCAATTACCAATTACCAATTACCAATTGCCGATTGCCGAATGCGAATTGCTGATTGCCGATTAAAAACATAACTGACACTGGCCTACCCGGGATTCAATGAATTCATATGCATGCAGATAGGCAATCGGCAATTGAAAATTGGCAATGAAAATCATTCCGATTTCGCTTCCCACCCCGTTCTACATCGGCCCGGTAAATGTCTACCTGATTGCCGAAGATCCGATCACTCTTATCGACACCGGTCCAAAAACGAAAGAGGCCAACGAAGCGCTGCACGAAGGTTTACGAAAAGCGCGTTTGCGTGTCTCTGACGTTCGTCGCATTGTGCTGACACACGCACACGAGGACCACTGCGGCCTCGCGCGTTCGGTACGCGATCAAGCGAAGGATGCTGAAGTGCTTGTTCACGCCTGGGAAACCGGTCATCGCGTGGGCCGGCTCGAATACGAGGAGCACCGCGCGCTGCTCGTTCGCGCAGGAGTTCCGCGTGACGAAGTACAAACGATGCGGAAGATGTACGATGGCGTGCGCCAGTACGCCGACTCTTTCGAGGCCGACGAATACGGCGAACTGCGCGACGAAGAGGAGTTGGAATTTGCGACGGGCACATTGCGCATCCTGCACACGCCGGGACACACGCCCGGTTCGTGTTCATTCGTGCGCGAAGCCGACCGCACCATCATTGCCGGCGACTGCGTGCTAAAACGCATTACTCCGAATCCGGTACTTTCACCGGACCCGATTGATCCCACAAAACGTTTTGCTTCCCTCAGCGAGTACCTGGTGAGTCTGGCGCGCCTGCGCTCGTTTGCGCCTACTCTCGTTCACGGCGGTCATGGCGATGCGGTGCATGACTTCGAAGAACTATTCAACCGGTATTTCCGCGCCATCCAGGAACGCCAGGCGCAGGTGATTCGTTTGCTCCCGAAGTCGGGCGCAACCGCATGGGAGATTGCCCGTCAGATGTTTCCCGATACTGACGATGTCCACCGGTTTCTCTCCGTTTCCGAAGCGGTAGCACACCTCGACCTGGCGCATTCCGAGGGCAAAATCGGACTGGAAATGGCCGACGGAACAGAGGTTTACCGGCCTCAATAACGAAAAAAAGCGCCGAAATTTTCCATAGATCATTTCCCTATATCATTTGGCCATTAGCGACTGCCTCAACAACCGGGCCGTAATTTCTTAGTGATTTCTACGTTATTCGACCGCAAAACAACATGTGAATAGTCCCGCTCTCTTGCTTTGCTCGGCGTGCTTAGGCTGACAACCTCTAGCATCGCGCCAAATCGCTAATGACCAAATGAGAAATGGAAAATGATCTATGGAAAATCCCGTAATTTGTCTTCCTTTTTTTGGAACCAGACCCGCCGCGCGGTCGTGTAAGCACCAAAATCTATCCGGAAGGACTCTCTCTGTATGAATCTTAAGAATGCTCTTCATGTTTGTATCTCCCTGGTTTTGACCGGAGGTATCGCTCTGGCGCAACAAGCGGCACCCCCCGCCCCGACAGCTCCGCCCCCGCCAGACACGCCCGATGCCCCGGGAGCTTTTTCGCTGTTTATCGGTGGCGGCAGTTTCATCGGCGTACACGCAGAAGACATCAGCAAAGAAAACATGGCGCGCTACAACATGCGTGACGTGCGCGGCGTCGGTATCACCGAAGTAGTGAAAGACAGTCCTGCGGAAAAGGCTGGAATCCGAAAGGACGACGTCATTCTGAAGTTTGACGGCGAAAACGTGACCAGCGTCCGGAAGCTAACGCGACTCGTTTCAGAGGTGGCGCCGGATCAAACTGCTCGACTCCTGATTAGCCGTGGTGGTGGCGAACAGGAAGTTGCAGTGGTAGTCGGAAAGCGCGATAACAAGTTCCCCGCGATCGCAGGTATGGAAGGCTTCAAGAATTTTGATCGCTTTAAAGACCTGGAGAAGAACTTCCCGCCCGGCGCGCGTGCGTGGACGTGGGAAGGTGGACCGGGCGAAAACGGTATGTTCACATTTGGCCCTCGTCGTCGCATTGGCATCACCACCACGACATTGTCGAAACAACTTGCCGACTACTTTGGTGTGACTGATGGCGTGCTTGTGAGTTCAGTTGCGGATGATAGTCCTGCCGCGAAAGCCGGCCTCAAGGCGGGCGACGTGATCACCGCGGCTGACGGCGAAAAGGTTGAAGGCGCAGGCGATCTCTCTCGAGCGATCAACAAGAAGAAGGACGGTGACGTAACCTTGACAGTCGTTCGCAACAAGAGCCAACGCACAGTCACTGTTACTCCGAAGGAAGACACTTCGGTGCCGCCAGCCATGCCGGGTCAACGAACGATTAGGAGAAATTCCGGAGGTCAGTATTCAAATTCCGCGAATTGAAATACCGGACGTGCCGGAAGTGCGAGTTGTTGTGCCGACCAAAATCAAAACTCCAAAGACGCCGAAGGTCAAAGTGATCACCAGCGGGACAACTGAGCTTTAAGAAGCGGGGTTAAGAAAAAAGAACGGGATTTTCCATAGATCATTTTCCATTTCTCATTTGGTCATTAGCGATTACCAATCCCGGGGCGCTTACGATGAAAGTCTGTGACCAATGAGAATAAAGCGCTGACAAGTCAGCGCACTCCAAGGAGATGAATAAAGGGTAACGGATCAATTCCCCGTTACCCTTTTTCCCGTTAGCCCTTTTGCTTCCTTAGAGCTCTGTAGCGCCGCTGGTAATCGCTAATGACCAAATGAGAAATGGAAAATGATATATGGAAAAATCTCGTCTTTCCTCTTCCGTCACAAGTGCCTCACGGCTGGCTTAGCTTCCGTTTCCCTTCAACCGCATCCTTGAATGCGCCTCCCGGTACTTCTCCCATGCTGATCGCCGCATCGAATTCTTTAAGCGCTTCGTCCTTCTGCTCCAGAAACGCGTGGATTCTCCCCATCGCCTCGTGCGCGCGCGAAATCAGTGCGCGATCCGTTTCGGGTGTGGCAGCTTCAACTGCGAGGCGATAATTTCCCAGCGCGCGGTTTAAGCGTTGACTCTGTACGTCTTCGTCAATCGCATCGGCCGCTGCGAGACTCGCCGTCTGGCCCAACGCAAAAAAGATTCGCGGCTCGCGTGGATAATCTTTCAAGATATCCTTCAAGCGAACTTCGGCGTTGTTGTAATCTTTCGAGCGCAGTATTTGTTCAACTTCACTTAACTGCTTTACCAGAACTGCTGCCTTGGCTGCTTCCGCTTGCGAATACACTGGCGCCTCAGTTTCCGCGTGCCGGGCAGCGAGGCGGGATTGTCGCGCAGCCTGAGCACGTTTACGCGTTTCGGCCACTTCCGTCAGCCGTTTGGCTTCGCGAACCGGATCAAAGTTCGCAATCATGTCAGGCATGAAACCCGCGAGGTCAAAACCAGTGCTCTCAATGCCTTTCAACTGATCGGCGAAATAGAATGCGAGGATGGCGCCCTGCTCATAATCATCCGCGAGGCGCGCGATCGTTTCATCCTGGATTGCCTGGGTATTGGCTTGTAATTCTTGTGCGACCGCCCGACGACTCGCATCGTCTTTCGCAGCGGTGATGCGCGCCCGCGCTTGAAGATTCAAACTCTCGAGCTTCCTTACTTCTTCGTAGCGTGCATCAGCCGCCGCTACCAGCGAACGCGATACGGCGAGGAATACGTCGGGGCTTACCGTTGCGTTGGCCTTCTCGCGTTCGCTAATGATGGCTTTAATTTGATCACGACGCGCTGCAACATCACGGTTGAAGCGCAGCACCAGTGGATCGATCACGTATTGTAAATAAGCCCGCCGCAGTTCTGATGATGCAGGATCCGTTCCTTCAGGTAGCACGACGTAGTACTCATCGCCAATCACGCGAAAATTCACCGCACCAGGCACCGCGAGCAAATCGTTAACGATATGAAAATTACGCGAGTGTTCACGGTATGAATAAGTTTTGGGTGCGTTCTTCTTACCAGCTGCCGGCGCTTTGACCAGAACTTTCTCCGCGGTGATGAGCACCGGGCGCGTGTGCAGGTAACTAAGAATGCCGCGAACCATCTCGGCGGTGGGTTTACGAATCCGGTCGCCTTCAACTTGATAGGCGCGGGTGTAAATCGGAAGGTTCTGTTCGATATTGGACCGCCGGTAAAACTCCTTCACCAATGGCGCAAAGTCGAGTACTTCAAGTAAACCTGCCGGCAAGTCTTCCGAACGTGCGGGCGCTTCCAGCGACGGCGCCGGGTCTAGTGCAAAGGCGAGTGAAATGTAGCGAGCCGCTTGATCTGCCGCGGTTGCCGGAGCAGGCAATTTGTTGCGTTCGTAGAATGTATGCATGCGATTGCGCAGATCCGGATCGATCTCCGCAACATCTCTGCGCACCTGTGCGCGAAAAGCGGAAGGCTGGGCGCCAGCGGGCAGCGGATCGAACCCGGCGGCCTCAAGAGCGGCCATCATGATGATTAAGCGCGGTTCCGTTTGAAAGCTGACGCCATAGTCGGCCAGGTCGAAAGGGACTGCCTGACGCGAAGGAATCGTACCTTGCGTCGCCGGCGTTTGCGGGTTGGTCTGCGCTGAAAAAGAGACAGAAAACGTCGTTGTTAGAATGACTAAAAGAACAAGCTGCTTCATGCGTTGAATATTATTCGTCAAAAATTCGTTGGACTCGGCCGCGGGTGCACTGGGGAGTTTTAGAGATGCGAGAAAAGACCGGCGTGGATGCCATCCCTCAGTCGTTCTCGACAGATTCTTTGGCTTTTCTGCGATGGCGCCGCAGCAGCGACGATGTTACTGGATAAGCGACAAGTGAACAAACCACGGAGAGCGTCATCGCGCCAATCGAAAAAGGCCAAACAATCGCCCAACTATTGTGGAACAGCTCTCCGTAATAACTGCCAGTCAGCGGGTGGGGATGCCGCAGCAGCTCAATGCCTTCAGCGGGAATTTTCAACGGTTTGCCCAGTACTAGCGCGCCAATCGCATACGACGCGATGATGATCGGCACCAGCGTTAAGAAAGGGTTGTTGATGAACGTGCCCGCGTAAACCGCGATCTTGTTGAACCGGAAGAGGAAAGCAATGAGGGTCGCGAGCACCGTGTGCAGACCAAGAAATGGCGAGAAAGCAATGAAGACTCCGATGGAAAAAGCAAGCGCCGTTCGCTCGGGCGGATCATCCAGCGCGAGCAAACGGCGAAAGGTAGTGCGAAACATAGATTAGTTCCAAGTTTCAAGTTCCAAGCAGCAAACGAACTTGAAACTTGAAACTCGCAACTTATTTAAAACTATTCAAAGCGTCGGCTTCGTTGTCGTAGGAATCAAAAACAGTAAGCAGCTTGGTAATCACCAGCAAGTTTTGAATCTTCTCAGTCAAATTTAAGAGCTTGAGTTGTCCCCCATTGCGACTAATGGTGGTGTAGTTTGCGATTAACTCGCCAATGCCGCTCGAATCGATGTTCTTCACCGCACCGAGATTGAGCAAAATCTTTTTGTTTCCCTGGTCTGCGAGGCCGCGAATCGCGTCGCGAAGCGACACTGCGCCCTCGCCCATGCGCACCGAACCACTTAAATCGAGGATGGTCACATCGCCCGCTTGCCGCCGGTTAACATCAAGTTCTGCCATCGCTAATCTCCCTCAGGTTGTACTGACAAGGTTACGGCCGTTTTTATACGTTCAAAGCTCGCCAGCTATGGACCGCAAGCCGGGGTCAGTTATTTGAAGCTCGCCTTCGCTTCTTCTTCGTCATCGTACGTTTCAAACACGGTCAAAAGTTTCGTAATAGCGAGCAGGTCCTGCAATTTTTGCGTGAGGCTCAACAATTTCAACTGGCCCCCGGCATTGTTTATTGCGGTGTAACTGGAAACTAACTCACCAATACCACTCGAATCGATGTAGCCGACGCCCGCCAGATTCAACAAGATCTTTTTCTTTCCTTCTTCGAGGAGCCGGCGGATTGCGGAGCGAAGCGCAACGCTGCCTTCGCCGATTGTGATCTTGCCGCTCATATCGAGGATAGTGATGTCTCCAACCTGGCGCTCCATGATGTTTAGCTCTGCCATTTCAGCAATCTCCTTTAGGGAATGCGATGTGAATCTGTGAATCCGTTTTGATTTGGGGTGACCGCTCGGCCAGAGGGCGACAGGTGCAGTCACGAATGTTCCGGGGAACTATGGTTTCTTCATCATGCGCACAGTAGTGCCGCCTTCTGGCCTGATGAACCACTCAACCTCGTCCATGAAATTGCGCATGAAAAAAATGCCGCGTCCTGACGTTCGCAGGAGATTCTCCTCTTTGGTTGGGTCGGGCACCTCACCGGGGTTGAAACCCCGGCCTTCGTCATGAATGGTGATTTCGAAACCTTCAGGACCGTTTTTAAGTTTGATATCAACCGATTTATTTTTATCGAGCTTGTTTCCGTGCAGCACTGCGTTGGTCACTGCCTCTCGCACGGCCATATCGACTCCGAAAGCTACATCTTCAGACATGCCCTGGCGCCGCATAAACTCGGCGATCGCGGCGGCGGCCTCTCCCACAGTCTCGATCTGACTGGGATAGCTGAGCTCGGTAGTCTCCAAAGTCACATCCAGGGTCACAGCTTAAGACATGGCCACGCCAGCGCCATTGTGTGGGTCAGGGCAGTTTGAACTCCAAAGGCTACGGAAGATCGAGGGTTTAACATGCGGGCCTGTCGCCTGTCAAGAAAGTTGCCAGAACGGAATCCTTTCGCAATCAATTCTTTAACGGCACTGTCGCAACCCCGTTCTGAGCGTGAATCTGAGGGTTGTTTTCTGGAAATCTTTTTGCTCCATGGTCGTTAGACTTATGGAAAAATGGTACTGATGCAGCATTCACTTTTGAAGTTTTCAATCTTCCAACTCGATGTGAAACGAACCGTGAACAGCATCTGACTCAACCGCGGCTTGCCGCCAACAGTGCGGTGAGGCTTGCCGCACCGTCAGCGTCATCAGCCATTCGCGGCTCTGCCGCTAATGGTTACCGTTTGTTTTGAAAGAACTTTGACAAGGCGGCGAAGCCGACCGATCTCAGTAGTGCGACTCGGCGAGGCACGCCCACCGGCCTATCGGCGGCAAGCCGCATATGAGCTCAAGAAGGAGTTTGCCCATTTGGAAAGTAAGCGAGTGGTAATCACCGGATTTATGGGATCTGGAAAGAGCAGCGTTGCCCGGCAACTCGCTCGCAAGCTGGGCTGCGAAGTTGTAGACCTCGATCAAACAATCAGACGAGTTGAGGGTCGTACCCCGGGACAAATTATTGCTGACGACGGCGAACAAGACTTTCGTAAGCTCGAGACCAGGCACCTGCGGAAGGTCCTGGCCATTAACAATGCACAGGTTGTTGCCCTTGGTGGTGGCACCTGGATTAATCAAACAAATCGTGAACTGATCGTTGGCAGCAAGGCGCTGACTGTCTGGCTCGACGCTCCATTTGAGTTGTGCTGGCAGCGGATCGACGCCAGCAGAGAAGTTAGACCACTGGCGCGTTCGCGTGAGCAATCAGAAAAACTTTTCAACGAGCGGCGGGCGGCGTACAGTCTGGCGGATATCAGGGTTACGCTGCTGGCGAGCGATACCGCCGATTCAATAGCAGATACTTTAGTCAACTCCATACATGACCACGCAGGTTAGTGAACAAGATCGCGGCATATTTGTCGCACTGATCGGAGATGGCAGACCGCCGTTACTCTTTACCGGGGTAGCTCTGGTTCTTTCGGGCTGCTTTGCTTTGTTCCTCTCAGCCAGTGGTGAAATTCTTCCGCACGACATTCATTTTCTCGGCATGACAGCTGACCAACTTTGCGCCGTCAGAAATTGTCGTGTGGTGCATTTCATGTTTCATGATCGCGTGGCCTTTGGCGGGGCGCTGATTGCAATTGGTTCGCTTTACATGTGGCTCGTTGAGTTTCCGCTGCGCGGGCGCGAACCGTGGGCGTGGTGGGTACTGGTTGTGAGTGGAATTTCTGGTTTCGGAAGTTTTCTGGCGTATCTTGGTTACGGTTACCTCGACACCTGGCATGGCGTTGCCACAATGTTCCTGCTGCCACTGTTTCTGGTGGGGTTGATCAAGTCACGTTCAACCCTCAACCAGCCGGAGAGTATCGGATCTTTGACCAAACCGGGCCGGCGCGTTTCCTGGACATCATCGTTTGGCATTGGTCGCGCACTTCTCCTGGCCACTGCGCTAGGCATGGTGTTCGGTGGTGCTACGGTGATGACCTTCGGCATGACCCGGGTCTTCGTGCCGCAGGACTTAACGTTCATGGGCATTTCACGCGAAGAGTTGCAACAGATCAGTCCGCGCTTGATTCCGCTAATTGCGCATGACCGGGCCGGCTTCGGCGGTGCAATTTGCACTGCCGGGATTACGGTACTGTTTTGTGTTTGGTGTGCTCGTCCATCCCGAAGTTTGTTTCAAATATTGCTGGTCACCGGCATCGTGGGGTTTGGGACGGCAATCGGAGTTCATCCCGTGGTCGGTTACAACGACCTTATCCATCTTGCACCGGCGATTCTGGGCGCATTAATGTTCGCGATTGGCATCGTCTTGTGCTGGAAAACGATGCTAAGTGGTCCAGCGAGTAACCTCTCAGGTTAGGAACCCGGTCTCGCATCAGGCCATGACAAATGCAAAATAATGCGAAATGACAAGTGATAGCGAAATTCTTGTTCTTAACGCGGGCGGTGTGGTTGTTATATCATCCGCGCCATGCCGAAAATAGGTATGCTGCTCGTAAAGATCATTGCGACCTGTCTGGCATTACTAAGCTTTGCCGAAACAACCTCGGCTCAGCGAGTCGTGCCGACGCCCGAGCATCCACCGATGGTGTCGAAGCAATTCGATACTGACAAAGAAACACTCTACGCCGCTTTCTCATCGAATAAGAGAGGCCCGAGCCCGGAGCAACAGGATCGCGCGTATCGCACTGCCAAAGAATACGTCAGACTGTACGGCGGCGAAGAGGACAACTACGTCAAAGAGGCTCGCGAGTTCGTCGCTTTCTTCGAAAGAGAGGTTAAGCAATACGAGGTCTACAAAACCTACTCCGCAAAGAACTACACAAAGTCTTTTGAGCTGGGCCGGCCGTTGCTGAAGACGAATGCGGACGACTTCCTTATTCTCGGCATACTGGCCGAAGCCGGTTACGACAATGCAGTAGCGGGCAACGCAACTTTGAACGAAGAGACGATTGGTTACTTGCGCCACGCAATCCAATTGCTGGAAGCTAGAAAAGTTGTAAAGTTCGATCCGTTTAAAAGCTTCGATGCAGCCAACGGATATCTCAATCTAGCCTTAGGCTGGTTCCTGAAAGACAAGTCGCCCGTTGAAGCAGCCGCAGCTTTTACCAAGGCCGCGCAGCCGAAGACGCCGTATGCCAGAGATCCTTTGCTTTACTACCGTCTGGGAGTCGCCTTGTTAAAGGGAGAGTTCGCGCAACTCTCGAACGAGTACAACGAAAAATTTGGTGCGCAACGAGCATCGGCTGAACAGGCAGAAATGTTTGCGCGCATCACCCACGTCGGCGAGCGAGCGATTGATGCTTTTGCTCGTTCGCTAGCGTTAAGCGATCCCAGGAATGCGGGGTCAAACGCCGGCTCGACTCAGTTGACTCCGGAATTTCGGGCGAAGGTGCTAGAGCAGTTGACCGCGTTGTATAAAGGACTGCACAACGACTCCGACGCTGGCCTGCAGGAATTACTCGCTACTGTTCTCTCCAAACCTCCGCCGCCATAGCACTGAGTAGATGGGCGGTCTACCGACTAAAGAAAAATGAAAATCATCATACCCGGCGGCGCGGGCCAAGTTGGGACTGTGCTGGCACGCGCCTTCCAAAAGCGCGGCGATGAAGTAGTTGTCTTAAGTCGATCAAGGAGCGACAGTCAGGCGTGGCGTGTGGTTACCTGGGACGGCGAAACTCCTGGTGAGTGGGCCAACGAGATTGACGGCGCCGATGTGGTCATCAATCTCGCCGGACAAAGTGTCAATTGTCGCTACTCCGACACAAACCGTCGCCTCATCATGGAGTCCCGGCTTAAATCGACCAAAGTGGTTGGTGAAGCCATTGCTGCGGCCAGGACTCCTCCCGCCGTCTGGTTACAAGCATCCACGGCGACGATCTACGCGCATCGTTTTGACGCCGCTAACGACGAGGCCACCGGAATCATCGGTGGTTCGGAATCCAACGCTCCTGACACCTGGCGCTTCAGTATTGATGTAGCGACTTCGTGGGAGCGTGTCGCCAATGAAATGCGAACGGCGAATACACGCCTGGTGTTGTTGCGTTCCGCGATTATCATGAGCCCGGACCCCGGTGGACCGTTTGATGTGCTGTTGAAGCTGGTGCGTTTGGGACTTGGTGGCACGTGTGGCAGCGGCAAACAGTACGTTTCATGGATTCACGACCAGGATTTTGTGAAGGCCGTACAGTTTTTAATCGCACATAAAGAATTCAGTGGTCCGGTGAATGTCGCTGCGCCAAACCCTTTGCCGAACCATGAGTTCATGCGTTTGCTGCGAAATGCGTGGGGCACGTCGCTTGGGTTACCGGCTACCGAGTGGATGCTCGAGTTGGGCGCTTTTATGTTGCGTAGTGAAACCGAATTAATTCTCAAAAGCCGGCGCGTGGTCCCAGCGTGGCTACTACAGGCGGGGTTTGAGTTTGGATTTCCCCAATGGTCGCTGGCGGCGACCGATTTGTGTACTCGCTGGCGACAAACGAAGGCGGCAGCCTGAAATTTTATTGGATAAAGCACTTAGTTTATTGGCAACCTCAGATGCGGGTGCTAGAATCCGCCCACTGGGTATTTTCACGTAATCTGGAACGGTCGATTTACCCGTGTCCCCTAGGAGACCCCCGTGGCTTCACCGCTAATTGTCCTTACCGCCTCCTCTACCGAGGCGAGTGAGTGGAAGCACAGCATCTGGCAGCAGATGCTGGCTGCGGCAGTCCCTGCCAAGCTCAGTCACACCTTATTCAATAAAGTTTCCTACGAGAACGAATCGTGGCCCGATGGTCGCGCGAAGTATGTTCCGAATGGCCTGCGTATGGTGGAAACTTTGTTGTTGCGCGAATATTCGGATGACGACGTGGTTACTTGTTACGACGAATACCTCGACAAGTTTGTCGGTCCGGAGACTAAAGTTCTCGCCATTCACGCTCACAACCCGCTTGGTATTTCCTACGCAACCGACGTCTACGCAAAATTGTTTGGCGAAAACCTGATGCCGTTGAATGCGCACCAGTTTTTGAAAATCGTCACCCATCCGGTTATCAAGAAGTACAAACCAAAGATCGTTGTGGGTGGACCAGGCGCCTGGCAACTCGAAAAGGCTAACCGCCTCGACGAGTTCAAGATCGACTACCTGATCGACGGCGAGATCGAACGAACATTCAACGATCTCTTCCAGCGCATAATGGCAGGGGATCCAACCCTGCCGCGCATTATCAAGCTCGGTAAAGATTCTCAAGCATCAGTCGAAGAGATTCCGGTGGTGCGGCATCGTTCAACTTTCGGCGTGGTTGAAATCACACGCGGTTGCGGACGCGGCTGCCAGTTTTGTGGACCAGCAACGAAGGTTGGACGCTCGTTTCCGCTGGAGCACATCATTGAAAGCGTTCGCGTGAACGCGCGTGAGGGCGGTAATGAAGTGTTGCTCGCCTCCGAGGACATGTTTCTCTACGAGCAGCTGCCAAACTTCGAAACGAATGTTCCGGCGTTGGAAAGATTGTTCAGGGAAGTTGCGGCTGTACCCGGCATCGACGTTATTCAGACTTCCCACATCACCATGGCGCCGGTTGTGAAGGACCCTTCAATCGTGGAACGACTGGCTCCGTTGATTGTTCCTTATTCACACGTACAACATAAACGTTCGACGCATGACGATAAACGCGCTGCGGATCCAATTATCGGTCTCGAAACAGGCAGTCCTCGTTTGTTCGACACGTTCATGAAAGGGAAGGCGTATCCCTACAAAGCACACCAGTGGCGCGACGTAGTGCTCAAGGGAATGGAGACGCTCAATCGCCATAACATTTTCCCCTTCTGCACGTTCATCATTGGTCTACCGGGCGAAACCGAGGAAGATACGAAACTTTCGCTGGACCTCCTCTACGAATTGAGGGATGCGAAGGGAACCTTTGTGCCGACTTTCTTCGTGCCGCTGGAAGACACGCGCATGCAGAAGAAGGAAAGCGCGAAATTGATCGAGATGACTGAGTTGCAGTGGGAATTCTTCTTCACTTGCTGGCGCTACAATTTGGAGTTCTGGCAGGGCGGCAGCAAGGTCAACGCGAAATTTTCGCTGGGCGTGCCGATTTATTACAGCAAGATGGGTAAGCGTTTATTTGGCGAAGCAATCAAGTATCCGATTGCGCGCTTTGCCGGCGCACCCAATCGTTTCCTGCGCAACCATCTCTATCTCGACTTCACCGGTCACAAACGAAATCCGGACGGGATGCAACCTTTCCAAAAAGAGATCGTGCCCGGTTTCAAGAGCGTACGCGAAAAAGGCCTTAACCTGATCGACGCGACCGAACTCCACCAGATAGCTTCTTCGGTAGGATAAGTTCCAAGTTTCAAGTTCCAAGTTTCGAGTTCATTCGGCCGGCTTGGAACTTGAAACTTGGAACTTGAAACTTACAACTGGTGCTTCACGATGATGCTGGCCAGCCGGTCGGCAGCGCCAGGCGCAAGTGCCTTCAGTTTTTCTTGCATCTCAAGCGCCTTCGGCATGTTCTTCAGCATCAGGTAACTGATCGCACAGTTGAAATAGTAGGAAGGCTCTTCGGGATCCAGGCTGATCGCCTTCTCGTGATAAGCAATCGCCTCTTTTGCGCGTCCGGCCTTTGAGAGCGTGACCGCGAGACCATCGTACGCGAGCCCGTAGGTTGGATTGGTCTTGATCAGGTTGCGAAATACAAATTCCGAGTAACGGAAGTTTCCCATACGGTCATAACTCACCGCCTGGTTGTACTTCGCTTTCGGCAGTTTTGGATCGAGCACGACCGCCCGATTGAATGCTTCAAGCGCGCGTTGATACTGCTTCAACTCGCCCAGCGACTCGCCGAGATTGTTGAAGCTCTCCGCATCGCCCGGGTTCAGTGCCACAGCGCGTTCGAAAGCAAATTGCGCGTTGCCATACTTTCGCTGGGCCATATAGACATTGCCAATTCCGAGTTGTGCTGCCGCGGCCGTGCGCGGTTGGTTTGCGGACAACGCAATCACGCGATTGTAAAGACGAATTGCTTCGTCGAACCTGCCTTGCAAGTTAGCCTGCCGGCCTGCCGCCAGCAGTTGCTGCGGATCGTTTGACGTGCTCTGGTTCGCGGGTGCAGTCGGCCGCGTGGTGCCAACTTTGGGAAGAATTTTAGGCGAAGTCCTGGTTGATTGTTGGGCCAACCCGACAGTGGTAAACAATGACAAAACAAGTAAAGCACCAATGCTGAAAAGCACGGCAGGGTTCTGATTAACAATTGTTGCTTGCTTCCTCAAGTCCATGGTAAAAGAGTGCTCCCAATCGAATAAACGAGTAATTAACAGGAAAAATTGGAAACACGTGCGGATTCCTATTTTTCTTATCACCATAGTCTCTGAATACGTTTCCACCCGACGGAAGAAATCCTGAGGGGCCCCGGTGATGGGAAATCATCAAGGAGGATTACCGCTCATGCGTAAACTACTTTTGCTGTTTGCGATCCTACTCGTCTCAGCCCCGGCGGGTTTCGCCCAGGACTATTCCAACTGGGAGTTCTTCATCGGCTACGCTCACGAGCGTGCCAACAATGGTGCCGACCGACTCGACCGTCGTGGCGTGGCCATTAATCCCAATGGCTCGACCCGGCGCGTCGATTTCATTTCTGAACGCGTTCCTTTCCATGGTGTCAGTACCGAAGTAGTGGCCAATGTTCATCGCAACATCGGTCTGGTGGCAAATTTTTCGGCCACATTTGCCAATACTGACTTCGTGGATGCCTTAACCGGACAGCGATACCATGCGAGCCTGCAGAGATACCTATTAGTCGGTGGTCCACGCTTCAACTGGCGTAACTCGTCGGTGTTTATCCCATACGCTCATGCGTTGTTCGGAGTAGCGCGCTACCACGCTAACTTCGACGACCAAACCAATGCCAGGTTCAGTTGTCCTGATACGGATGACACGGCGTTTGCCATGGCACTCGGCGCCGGCCTGGACATCAAGGCCAGTAATCACATCGACGTGCGGGCAATCCAGGTCGATTACGTGCCCATCTTCTGGGACAACCGGCGAGAAGACGGTTTGCGATTTTCGACGGGCGTAAAGATTAAACCTTAACTAAAATTCTTCGAGCTCTCCCTCGGGAGAGGGCAGGGGTAAGGGCTTGGCGTGCGGCAAGCCCTTCTCTATTTCATTTCAATTTCAGTTTTTGACGATGGTCGAAAAAGTCAGACCAGGCGTCGCCATTCTTCTTGAGCTGGGCAGGAACGTTTCTGACGGTAAAGTCGGAAATCTTCACACCCTGCTCAATCTGTTTCCAGTTTAGCGGCATCGAGACAGTCGCGTGCGTCTTAGCGCGAGCTGTGAAGACTGACGCGAGACTCTTGCCGCGCGCATTCTGCATCCAGTCAACGTAGACCTGTTCCTTCTTGCGCTTGGCAATGCTGCGTTCCACCGTTGCTATCCGCGGTGCGCGACTCGCAATCTCGGTCGCCAGCAGCCGCGAAAATTCAGCCACCCGGTCGTATTCGTTCACGGGTTTCAAGGGCAGATAGATGTGAATCCCTGACGAACCAGAAGTTTTCGGGAACGCATGCAAACCAACCTCATCACAAACCTTGCGGGTTAGCAACGCGACTTCCAGGACGTTTTCCCAGGGCGCTTCTTTGGGATCGAGATCGATTGCAATCCAGTCTGGCTTGTCGAGTTTGCTGACGGTTGAATGCCAGGGATGCTGTTCAATGTTACCAAGATTGACGAAGTGCAGCAGTGAAGCCGTGGTGGTGAAGACGAAATAATCCAGTTCTCGTCCTTCGCGGTTAACCAGTCGTTCAGTTTTGATAAACGCGGGCGCACTCTCGAGGTCCTGTTGAAAGAACATCGGCGCATTCACGCCGCGTGGCCAACGCTGGAGGATTGCCGGACGGTTCTTCAGGTGCGGCATTAACAGCTCACTCACCAGCAAGTAGTAACAAAGCAACTCAAACTTTGTGATCTTTTCGGCCGGCCAGTAGATGCGATCGAGACTGGTTAAGGAAACTGTTTGTCCCTCAACCTTCAGCAACAGGTCGCCCTTCGGCTGTTTGAGTTTGAGAAACTCTGCGACCGAAATGCCGGGACCTTTTTTTACTGTAGTTCGTTTTACGCTTGGTTTCATTTTTTAAAATGGTCTTTGGTCTTGGTTCTTCGGCCTTTGAAATGATTTTGAAGTTTGTGCTTTGTACTTAGTAGTTGACTCAATACACGAAGACCTTAGTCCTTTAACCAAAGACCAAAGATAACGAGATTTTTATCCAAAAAGTGTGTAATTTGCAAAAAACTCGTGTCAGGTTGCGTTCATAAGACAATGGGCCACCAGCATTCGATAACTGAGGACTGAAAAATGAAGTACACGCGATTTCACGTTAACTTACTCCTGATAAGTTGCCTGCTAACTCTTACCGCATCACCGGCGTCGCCTGTTGGTCTTTACTCAGTTGGCCAAACAAACGCTACTCACCGTTATGTTCTCGATTACACGCAGAGTAAGTTTATCGCCCATGCGATCCGCGGCGGCTTGTTGTGGTTCAAAGGACACGACCATCTAGTTGCAGCGCACGTTTTCACAGGCGAGGCTCGTCTGAATCCGAAGCAACTTTCGTTGTCGTCACTGATGCTGGTTGTGAAGACTGACTCGATGGAAGAGACCAGCGATGCGTTCACCGATGCGCAGAAGAAAATTATTAATGGCGAGTTGCGCGACATCGTGCTCGAGCCGGCGAAGTATCCTGAAATCGTTTTCAAGAGCACGAACGTGACCGGATCGTCGACCGCCGCTAATCAGTATGATTTGCGTATCGCGGGCGACTTAACTTTGCATGGAGTGACGCGCTCGGTTGTGATTCCGGCGAAGGTGACAGTCACCGGTAACGATCTGCGAGCGATTGGCGAGTTCAGTATCGACCGCAGTGACTTCAACGTGAAAGCCACCTCGGCATTTCATGGAATGATTCGGGTGAAGAATACGGTGAAGTTTACCTTTGATATCGTAGGACGAGCGTAAAGGGAAGCAGACAAAAGAACGGGATTTTCCATATAACATTTTCCATTTCTCATCTGGTCAATAACGATTACCTGACCTTGCTTCGTTGTAAGTAACGACGCTAATGGCAAATGAAAAATGTCAATTGATCTTTGGAAAATCCCGTCTTACTTTTCCCGCTACCCTTTACCTTGCTAGGTATGGGCCATCTTCGGCTGCTCTTGCGGCGTGCTTGCGGGCGTCGAGTTTGATGGTGAATAGTAAAGAATGCGGTTGCAGTTGTCGCAGGTTATTACTTTTTCACCACGCCTCACTTCCGCCATCATTTGCGGTCGCAACGCCATGAAGCAGGCAGTGCAAGAACCATTGCGTGCTTCCGCTACCGCAATGCCATCGCGAATACGTTTGCTGATGCGCGTGTAAAGAGCAGCAGTTTCCTTCGACAGAGAAGTTGCTAACTCATCGCGCTCACCGCGATTGTGAGCCAGCTTGTCGGCCTGCTGCTTTGTCTCCTCGTCAAACGCACTCAAGCGCGCTTCGCGATCGGAATTTAGTGAAGCAATTTCGCCGGCGCGTTCGCCCAGCGAAGCTTCCGCTTTTTCAAGAATCTCCATCTGCTCAAGGATTTGCGTCTCAAGCGCCGAGATCTGTTTACGGGCGGCGTCTGCTTCGCGAATCGCAGCAGTATATTCGTCGGGCCGCTTCGAAGACATTAGGTTGCGTTCGGCACGTTCGACGCGTTGCTTCTGTTCGCTGACTTCCGTTTCGAGTCTCATGCGCGCGTGACGCGCGTCGTCTCGCTGGTTTTCGAGGCTACGAATTTCAAAGGCGCGCTGATCGAATTCTTTCTCGATCTCGGCGCGCCTTTGTGGAATCGCTTCAAGTTCTGTTTGTAGTTTTCTTATGCTTGTGTCTAGGTTTTGTAGAGCTACTAATTGCTGCAAGTCCGCGTTCACTCTTTATTTTCTCCTTAAAAGAACAGGGCCGGATCTGGTATGAATCAAGGCAATCATCGTTGCCGATTATCAGGCATGCGGAGCCTTCCTTGCAAGTTCGCGAAACTGGAAGATTTAACGCTTTGCTTGCGCGTTCGCTCCAGCCACTGCCCGGGCAACGTTGATTCGCCCGCCGCTCGCCACTTTTCCGCTCAAACCGGGCATTTGATCCACAGAATTTAACAGGATCGACCGCAACTGGCCGACTGAAAGAGATGGATTCCGGGTACGAACCAACGCCGCCACTCCAGTGACAAACGTGGCGGCAAGGGCGGTATCGGAAGAGCGCGCATAGTCGTTTCCCAGCACTGTGGTCAATAGATCTTGCCCGGGCGCCGCCAGGTGAACATGACTGCCGTAATTTGAAAATGGCGCGAGCTGGTCGTTGCTATCCGTCGCTGCCACCACGATCAGGTTGTCGAGTTGATAAGCAGCGGGATAATTCAGTGTCTCAGATCTATTGTTGCCACTTGCGACGATCACGAGGATGCCTGCGTCACCCGCCGCTCTGAGTGCATCCTCAAGTGCGCGAGAGGGTTGCTGAAGATTCCAGCCAATGCTGAGCGCGCAAACATTCACACCGGCCCGTTTACGATCGATGGCGTAGTTCAACGCGGTAACTGCATCTGCGACAGTGCCAAAGCCTCCCGCATTCAAGACCTTCAACGTAAGAATGGTCACGTTTGGACTGACACCACAGACGCCCCGGTTCTGTTTGCACTCACCGCCGATGATGCCGGCCATCAAAGTGCCGTGACCATTCCCATCAAATGGATCACCTTCGTTGGTTATGGCGTTGTAACCATGGACATCGTCGACGATGCCGAGATCCTGATCTTTGAATGCAGGAATGTTCACTGGGCGTGTCCAAATGTTCTTCGCCAGGTCTTTGTGGTTGTAGTCAATGCCAGTGTCGAAAATGGCGACGACTACATCGTGGCTTCCCGTTGTGTTCATCCAGGCTTGAGTTAGTGAAGTCCGGGACAAGTGCCAGGGCGTGTTGTTGGACAACTCATCCCGTACGGTATTGGTATCTCCGATCGAGATTTCGTAATTCGGTTCCGCATATTCAACTTCCGGCAACGCCTGGTACTGTGATAGACCGGCGTTGTTTTGGTTATCCAGAGCCATCAAGCCCGGCACTGCTTCGATCTCATCGAGAATTTGATCGTGGAAACGCGCACTGATTTGTTGCGCCGCTTCCCGACTGACACCAGCACGAAACTTTACCAGCAGGTTTGGGCGTTGCGGCGCCATGCCCTGGTTCAGTTCACGTTCGGCGATATCTCCGCGCGATTTTGGCTCTTCCGGTATGATCCGAACGGAGCGACGCACCTGTTGCGGTAGTTTTCGGAATTGGATGACGAATGCGAGCGCGAGGACAACTACGAGAACGAGCGCGATGTAAACGATGGTGCGCGTGCGGCTCATCCTCTATTTAACGTAAGTCGCCGTAGAGATGTTGCAGTAGGGCTGTGATTGAGATTGCCGCGGTCTCGGCCCGCATCACGCGTCCGCCAAGGGTGATGAGGTGCCAACCGGATCCTTTTGCGCGCTCCAGCTCTGCATCGGTCCAACCGCCTTCAGCTCCAATCAGCATCGTCAAACTTTGCGGCTGGGCTAAGTCCGCTCCCGCTAATGGGCCTCCCTCGCGCTCAGTGAAAAGCAACCGCGGAACGTCCAGGGTTCGATCATTCATGAGGTGTTCAAATGAAACTGGCGGTGCAATTTCCGGCACGCGCGCCCGACCTGATTGCTTCGCCGCCTCGAGCGCAATTCGTTGCCAGCGTGAAACGCGTTTGGTAGCGTCCGACTCATCACGCAAGCGTACGTCGGCGAGTTTAGTAGCGACGGGAATGATCTGTGTCACACCAAGTTCGGTTGTTTTCTGAACTACGAGATCAAACTTCTCACCCTTCAAAAGGGCTACGGCGAGTTTTAACTGCAACGGGGACTCGGGGCGTTGGGGATCGACCTCTTCAACAATGTCCAGGCGTGCCGAGTCGCGTCGACTTTCAGCCACGCGACCATGAAACTCTTTTCCTTCGCCGTCGAACACAGAAACGTCATCGCCGGTTTTAAGACGCAGAACATCGCGCAGGTGACGAGCCTCGTCGGTTTCCAGGGTCACGCTGCGCAATCTGAGATCGAATGCATCCGGAGGTGCGTAAAATCTACGTCGCATGTCTGTCTACACAACCAGGGCCACCCATTCGCCGTCCTGCATTACTTCGGTTGGGTTCGTTACCGCATTTTCGTGAAGTGCCGCAATCACATCGTCAAGTTGTGACTCAAGAATTCCGGACAGGATCAACGACCCGCAAGTTGCACCGAGAAGTGTAGGCAACAGCGGGATGATCACGTCGGCGGTCAAGTTTGCGCAAACAACATCAGCGGAAGCTGTGTCCGCCGCCACGCTGCCAACGTTGAAAAGAATTTGTGCGGCATCGTTCGCGCGTGCGTTCTCCCCGGCAATAGCAACGGCCTCGGCGTCAGTGTCGCAGGCTTCCACGTGCGCTTTCGGAAATAATTTCGCCGCCGCAATTGCAAGTATTCCGGTGCCGGTACCGACATCGAGAAAACTTCCACCGTTAAAATAGTTTTCGATCGCGCGCAGGCAGAGACGCGTCGTTTCATGAGTTCCGGTGCCGAACGCCATGCCCGGTTCAATGCGGATCACGATGCGATCACGATCATCGATGTTTTCGGCCCAGGGTGGCGCGATAATGAAACGTTCACCGGCTGTTACCGGTTGCCAACTCTTCTTCCATTCGCCCAACCAATCCTGATCGACCACTTCGCGAACGTTCATGTCGCGCACTGAAGAAGACGGCAACTCATAAAGACTTAATGCTTCATGAAGTTCCGCGCGCAGACGTTCTCGATTGGGCAGATGATCAAAATACCCGGTCACGGTCGCATCGTTTTCGCTCGTCTCTGTTCCCAGTGCGCCCGCTTCCATTAGCGCATATGCAACGGCTTCATGCGCAGACACTTCGACAGAGACATCGAGCGCATACCAGGTTGAGACTTTTTGCGTGCTGGGATCCAAGGTTGACTTTCAGCCAATTCCCATTTCATCCAACAGTCCCGTCTTGTCGCGCCAGTCGCTCTCAACCTTAACGAACAATTCGAGATGGCATTGATGGCCGATTAAATTTTCAATGTCGCGGCGCGCCGCGATGCCGACTTGTTTTAAACGGGAAGCGCCTTTCCCGATCACAATCTTCTTCTGCGATTCGCGCTCGACAAGAATCACGCAGTTGATACGCGTCAGGTCGTCGCGAACGTCTTCCCACTTTTCGGTGATGACGGCCGTTACGTAAGGAATTTCTTCCTGCGTGCCGCGCAATATCTTTTCACGCACAATTTCCGCCGCCAGACTTCGCAACGACTGGTCGGTCAGTTCATCCTCGGCAAAGATTGGTTCACCCGGCGGCAAGTGTTTGATGATTTCGCCTGGCAGCGTCTCGATTGTCTGACCTTTCAACGCCGATACGGGAATTACTTCGCTCCAGTCGTATTCCTTGCGGTAGGAATCGATTAACGGCAGCAGTGCGGTTTTGTCTTTGAGTTTATCGATCTTATTGAGCAACAGAATGGTTGGTTTCCGGGCTCGCTGAATTAATTCCAGGACAAACTTGTCGCCGGCGCCGCCTGAGGCTGAGGCGTCACGAATCAAACAAACCAGGTCGACGCCCAACAATGCGTCCTGGACCATCGCCATCATGCGACGGTTCATTTCATAACCGGGTTTGTGAACGCCTGGTGTATCAACGAGAACTATTTGACCTTCGGGTTGGGTGATGACGCCCTGGATTTTGAAGCGAGTCGTTTGCGGCTTGTCGGAAACAGCAGCGAGTTTCTGGCCGACCAGCCGGTTCAATAGCGTCGACTTGCCGGCGTTGGGCCGTCCGACAAGTGCGACAAAACCGGCGCGATAATTCTGCTGGGGAGAGTCGGTCATAGAAGTCAGAAGTCAGAAGTCAGAGGTCTGAGATCGGAGTCACAGAGCCGAAGTTGGATGCACCAAGGTACATGTAACGAGAAAATGTACCTACCAAGAGAATTCTGGTCTCTGATCTCTGACCCCTGGCTTCTGGCTGTTACTTACTCTTCTCAACGAAGATCTGGATCAGGTTGACCAGCATTTCAGTGGTCTTTTCCAGCCCACGGCGCGAGTTGAATTCCAACTTACCGTGGAAGTTTGTGCCCCCGGTGAAAAGATTTGGCGTCGGCAAACCTTCAAACGTCAGCCTCGCGCCATCGGTTCCGCCACGAATGGGCCGGATGAAAGGCTTCAGGCCTGCACGTTTCGACGCTTCGATGGCATTATCGGTCAGCGCCGGGAAATCTTTCAGCACTTCTTTCATGTTCTTGTAATCTTCTTTGACGTCGATCGCGATCTTCACTTCCGGAAACTTGGCCTGAGTTTGCGTAACCATATCGCGCAACATTTTCTCCTTTGCCTCGAGGCCTGACAGGTCGAAGTCCCGCAGCAGGATCTTCAAGTTCGATTCTTCGACGTCGATCACACCGGCGTACGGATGCACGAAGCCCACCCGATCCTCGGTTGTCTCCGGCAACATATCTTTCGGAAAGCGCGAAAGATAGTCGGCTGCGGCATACATCGCGTTAACCATGATTCCCTTAGCCGTGCCCGGATGGGTGCTCTTGCCCTTGAACGTGACGGTCGCCGTGCGCGCACTCCACGTTTCGTTGCTGATCTCGCCAAGCGTCTCACCATCGACCGTGTAGGCGAACTTTGCACCGAACCCTTTCACGTCAAACTTCTCGATGCCGCCGCCAACTTCTTCGTCCGGCGTGAACGCGATCGCAATCGTGCCGTGTTTGATTTGTGGGTTCTGCATGAGGGTGTCGATCATCGTCATGATCTCGGCGCAACCCGATTTGTCGTCGGAGCCGAGTAAGGTTGTGCCGTCAGCAGTGATGATGTCATCACCAATCAATTCTTTCAGATACGGGTTCTTTTCTACTGTGATCACTTGCGTCGAATCTTTCGGCAGGACGATGTCACCACCCTGGTAGTTCTTGTGGATGATGGGGTTGACGTTTGCGCCCGAGACCGCCGGCGACGTGTCCATGTGGGCCATAAACCCAATCACCGGAACTTTTGAATTGTCAGGAAGATTGCCGGGCACGGTCGCATAGACAATGCCAAACTCACTGACACGAACGTTTTGAGCGCCAATCTCTTTAAGTTCTTTCGCCAGCCGGTTTGCCAGGTCAAACTGTTTCTTAGTGCTTGGCACCGTAGATTGGTCTTCGGCCGACTGAGTGTCAATTTTTACATAACGAAGAAAACGATCGAGCGCCGATTCTTTTGGCGGCTTTATGGTTTGTGCCTGAACCGACAGCGCGAACAACGAACACAGAACGAACCCAATAAATTTCATTTACTTGCTCCCAAAAATTTTGTACGGGGAAAGTAAGAAGAGATTAACTAAGGATGCGGCTAAAACAAAATCGGCTGCCCGAGGAAGAAGGGGAAAGGGGAAAGGGGGGAAACGGCAACGGGATTTTCGCTCTGTCATTTTCCATTTCTCATTTTGCTATTGCGCTTGCCCAAGCGGAAGGGGAAAGGGAAAAGGGGAAAGACAGTCTCCGCAATCACTTTTCAGTTCCACCTTTGCTTTCATTGTCAGGAACTCTGATTGTGGGGCATCACTAATGGCCAAATGAGAAATGGAAAATGAGATATGGAAAATCCCGTTTGTCTTTTACGCTTTTTCTTTGGCAGTCAACCGGTCGAGCGAGGCTTGTAGTTCATCGCGTTTCGCTTCCAACGCTTCATCACTGATGTCCGGCGAAACGTAAATTGGTGGGGCGATGTCGACGCGCGCCCGCGTAAAAGGCAAAGGCACTTGAAAACCGTCCCAGGTCCCTTTTACTTCCCAAAATCTTTTTGAACTGAGCGTGAAGGGAAGGATCGGTTGGCCGGTCTTTTTAGCGAGGAGGACCGCACCCATCTTGGCGACGTAACGTGGACCACGCGGTCCATCAATCGCAAAGCCCGCCGGAATGCCCGCACGTACTAGTCGAGATAGTTCGACAACCGCTCCTACTGCGCCGCGTGTGCTTGAGCCACGCACCGCGCCATAACCGAAGCGTTGAATGAAGCGGGCGATGTACTCACCATCGAAACTCTGCGAGGTCATGATGACAATTCCGCGTTTGCGGAAAAAATAAGTGCCAAGAAAAACGCGATTGTGCCAGAAGGTATAGATAGGCAGCTGACCATCACGGCTCGCCGCTTCCCAGTTTTCCCAACCTTCAACCTGCCACCGGATAGTTCGTCCGATAAGTTTTATCAAACAAAAGAAAACCAGATCGGCGGCACGGATCAAGAAACGCTTTTTCGGCGGATATGAGGAAAGATCGGCAAACTCATAGACCCGCGCGATTGTTTCTTCGGCCGGACGCGCGCCTTTGAATTGCTGCTCCAAACTATGGGTATTCATCGACTATTAAAAAACTCATCTATCATCTGTCATTGAAAATCTGAAAGCCATCATTTGATAAGCGGCGTAGTGTCGAGCACGCGGACCGCTTCATCCTTATAAAGCCAACGATTCAAGGCCCGCTCTAAAAATTTTCAATGATAGATTTGAAATGATAGATGATAGATGGTGTTTCCCCAACGTTACTTATAAACCTCTTCATTATCGCCGGCTGGCCTTGTCTTCCAGCGTTTGTGAATCCATAGCCACTGGTCCGGGTAAAGCCGGACCATGCGTTCCACGGCGGCGGCGAAGTTCGCCGTATTAACTTCGACATCCTTTTGCTGATCGCCGGTTCGCACTAACTCAACCGGCGGATCACCATGAAAGAAGTAACGCTGCCGTTCCTTGTTCCAAACCGCGCACGTTGGGATTACTACCGCGTCGGTTTTTAATGCGAGCGTAGCAATGCCGGCAGTGGTACAGGCAAGCTTTCCGAAGAACGGTACAAACACACCTTCGCGCGTTTGCGTATTCAGGTCTGACAGGATTCCGAGCGTGCCGCCCTCGCGCAAGACGCGTAACGCCTGGCGCGCGGCGCTTTGCTTGTCGATAGCGCGATTTCCAAAGCGCGTGCGCACCGCCTCGATCATTTCCTCAACTTTCGGATTGTCGAGCGGGCGCACGAGAAAACTGAGCGGATACTCCAACGCAGACCAGCCAAAACTGTGTAACTCCCAAACTCCGAGATGCCCGGTCAAAAAGATCACGCCACGTTTACTCTTCTCCGCTTCTCGTAAGTGGGCCAAACCCACCTCGTCATACTCGATGATCTTCCGAAGTTTCTCTGGAGTCGCTTTGGGAAGTTGACTGAATTCCGCCAGTAGCCTTCCCAGACTTTCGTATGAACCGCGCAATAAGCCGCGTCGCTCAGCCTCGGGCAGATCGGGAAATGCAATTCCGAGATTTCGTAAACCAGTTTTCTTGAGACCGCCAGGGATGAGGTAAGTGATGCGGGCAATGAGCCAGCCGAGCTTCAAGGCCAGGGAACGCGGCAATAGGCCCATGCCAGAAAGCAGGGTCCTGGCGACAGTATATTCTGCGGAAGCTTGGAGTTTGCCGGGCTTGGCCATAAGCGACAGAGTCTAATGTCCTGCCAGGATGAAGTCCAAAGTCCAATGTCGAACGTCCAAAGTCCGCGGACTTCACCTTGAGAAGTTTTTAACCACTTTGTACTAACCTCATCGACATTGGACTTTGGACATTGGACTTTGGACTCGTCCCGGGCGGTGATATATTTCGAACGCCAAAGCCCGAGATATCGTAAAGTTTCTTCAGGAAGCCCCCGATGTGTCTCCAGGCGGCTTTCTTCTCTCCTCGGACTACTGATGCCAGATTGGAGTAAGGATGGAGAAACGTAGGATTCTCATCGTAGATAATAACGATGAGCTGCGTGCCCTGCTCGAGAAAGTACTCGGCGACCTTGGCCACGAGGCCGTGGTCACTGGCGACCGGCATGAGGCGCTAAACTGCAAAAACCTTGACCAGTTTGACGTCATCATCAGCGACTTGACCGAAGAGGCGCCGGAAAACCCGGAGCACCCCGCGGAACAACATCGCCGTCACCTTATCACTCCGGTAAATTCAAACTCAGACGAGCCCGTGCTGGTAAAAGCCTTCAAGATGGTTGCTTCCAACTATCTCAGGTTGCCCTACACGAAAGACGAACTGCTTGCCATCGTCGAACAAACTCTTTCTTACAAACTGCGTTACGTCGACGATCCCAGTTTGTTATCGCACACACATGAGAAAATTGAGTTTGTATTGCCCAGCGACCTGACCTTAATGAATGGTGTGCTTCAGTATCTGTTGGATCGCGTTTCCAAGATGCGGCTGATTGCGCCCGAGAATTCAAATCTTTTCATCGCGCTAGATGAAGCCTTCGTAAATGCTGTCAAGCACGGAAACAAGAACGATCCCAACAAGCTGATTCGCGTCGGTGCAGAACTCTCGCCTAAAGAGGCGTCATTCACAATTGAAGATGAAGGCGAGGGCTTCGACGTGCAGTCGATTCCGGACCCCTGCGATCCAGCCAATCTGTTCAAAACGTCCGGCCGCGGCGTCTTGCTTATCTACAACATCATGGACGAAGTTGAGTACAATGCGCAGGGTAATCGCGTAAAGATGGTGAAACGACCGGAATCTGCGGTCGAGACTCAACTCGTTGAACCAACCACTGCCAACGACAAACGCGCCGACAACCTCTGACCGAGATTTCAAACGACAGTTGAACGGCACAGCAACTTCTGCGAGCGACGGCTCGCTTTCGTTTTGGCGTGCCTGGCCGTGGTGGGGCGTGCCGGCTCTGATCGTTTTAGTGCTGGTGCTTTTTTTCGTGGACCCTTTTATCGGCGATTGGGACGGCATCGACTACACGATGTTGTCACTGGCCGGCTATCCCTCGTCGATGGCGCTCGGCCGCAACCTCTTCATCTTCGGGAATCATATTCTGTGGGAAATCGCGCACACGATCTTCAAAGTTCAACCTGAACACGCTTATTTAGTTTTCAAATATGCCGTCGTGGCCCAGGCGCCGCTAGCAATCATTGCCGCCTGGATCTTAGCGCGCGACTTTACCAGGTCGATTCACGCGGCGACGCTCGCATCCTTGTTCTTAGTTTTCTCTCCGGTCTTTGTGCTTTACGGCGGACAAGTGATGACTGACGTGCCTTCGGTACTGCTGCTGTCCAGCGCTGTGATCGTTCACTATCGTGGACTGAAAAAAGAACGGATCGCGCTGATCTTGTTCGGCGCAGCATTGCTCGGTTTAGGTGTCAACTTACGTGAGACGATGGCGTTTTTCTTTCCCTGGTTGATCGTGGCGCCGTTTGTTACCGGTTGGCGTTTTACCAGGCGTCACCTGCTGATCGTTATGGGATCATGTCTGGTGTTCTTTGTTTGCGCCCTTGGCTGGTTCGCGTTCTGGTTCATTACCGATGAGCACTATCGCTGGATCTGGTTTGGCTGGCGCGAATCAATGCTGCAGGAAACCGCGCGACACCCGGTCACCCTCGCGAACATCAAGCCATACTTCGCATATTTCTTCGTCAGTGCTCCCTTAATGCTGCTCGCACTGCCATTCGCAATCTGGCGCGAGTGGCGCACGCGTCGAGCCTCACCCCTGCTCATGGTGGGATTGATGGGTCTGGTTGCGGATGTGGCTCTGTTTTTCAACTACAGCACGGCGGTGAACTGGCGCTACTTCCTCACCGGTTTGCCGTTAATTGCGCCATTGTCTGCAAGTTTTCTTATTCAGTTTTTCTCCCGGTTGGTTGGGAGCGTGCGCTGGGCATTCAGAACGTCGGTTGCGATTGTCCTGGTGCTGGCAACGATCTTTAGTTTAATGATTCGTCCGGCAAGCCGTTTGTTCATTGAACGTCGCGCGATGAGCAAAGAATATCGGCATCAACTGGCGACTGTGCCGCCTAACGCAGTGATGATTTCCGGTTCGCAAACGATCGCGGTCACATACTGGAAGGCGATCGGGCTTGGCGACTGGAAGACGATTGGAACGGGCAGCGGATGGCCCGGCGACGATTTAGTTCCGCTGATTGAACGTTACTTTCGTGAGGGACGTCGCGTCTTTGTCGATTCTGATCCACGTTGGTGGTTGCCGTGCAGTTGGCAACGCGATGAAATCCCGGCGATTGTTGCGTTGCAGGATCGTTTTAGTTTTCGCAAAGTCACTGACACGATTTACGAACTGCGCCCGCGCGGTGAAGCTGGCGCGACGGATGCGCCACACCTCGAGAAGTTATTGCCGGTGAACAGACCCGAAGATACGAAAAAGTGTCCACCGGTCTAATCAGTGGCCAGTGTTCGGTGGCCAGTGATCAGTATTTTAGAGTTCAATCTTTAGGTTGTCTGTAGTGGATGGCAAACTCGAGTTTGAATTCTGAACTACTTGACTAAACCGGCCACTGGTCAGTGGCCACTGGATCGTTCATGCCGTATGAAGTTTTTCTAGCGCTTCGTTATTTCCGCTCGCGGCAGCGACGGCGGCTGGTGAGAGTAACGTCACTGGTTGCGATCACCGGAATTGCCGTTGGTGTAGCAGCGCTAATGGTTGCGCTCTCGTTGGCCAACGGTTTCCGCGACGAAATGCGCGACAAGATCCTGAGTGGCACTGCACATCTCACGATTGCACGCAGCGACGGCCAACCGATGACGAATTACCGTGAGGTGGCTGCTCGGGTTGCAAAGGTTCCGGGCGTGATGAGTGCAGCAGGGACAACGTACGACGGCGCCATGCTTACCGGTCCAAAAGGAAGCGCCTACGCTGTTCTCCGCGGCGTCGAGACGGGACAACAACAGGCAACTGGCGAGTTAAATCGATCGGTGACATCCAAGTCTGCGCAACAGCTGGAACTTCAAAACCAACTGATTGAGGGTTCGCTGGGTGACCTGTTCGAGATGCCCGGTCAACCGCACGACGTTCCTTCGGTAGTGATCGGTAGTGAGTTAGCGAATCGAACCGGTCTCAAAACCGGGGATATCACAGAAATCATCACCGCAAACGCAAACGCTTCGGCAAATGCCAACCGGCGTCACATCTACATCGCTGGAATTTTTCGTTCAGGACTTTTCGAATACGACTCCACCTGGATCTATCTGCCACTAGACACTGCCGGTGCCTTATCGGGCGATACGCATGCGGCCGCGGTGATCAGCGTGCAAGTCGGAAACATCTACGAAGTAAAACGGATTGCCGCAACTGTGAAGAACTCTTTGGGTAATGCTTACATAACGGTTGATTGGCAGGAAGCAAATCGACCGCTATTCACGGCACTCGCGCTCGAGCGTCGCATCGGTATCGTCATCATCTGCCTGATCATTTTCATTGCCGCGCTCAATATCACCACCACTTTGATTCTGGTTGTAGTTGAACGACGTCGCGACATCGCGGTGCTCAACACGCTTGGCGCAAGCGCGCGTAGTCTTTTGGGAATATTCGTGATTGAGGGTGCGATTGTTGGTTTGTTGGGAGCGGCGCTTGGCCTGTTGCTTGGCGTGATCGCAATCGTCGCGGCGAATCGATACGAACTGATCAGTTTGCCTGCCGACGTTTACTCGATCAGCAATGTTCATCTTGCTCTCAACTTCCGCGACGCCGGATTAGCAGCACTAATCGCGTTCGTGTTGAGTGTACTCGCGACGCTTTATCCGGCACGTGCTGCGGCGAAACTAAGGCCGGTGGAAATTCTTCGCGACGCGTCATGACAAGTCCAATGTCCAAAGTCCAAAGTCCAATGTCGGAAAACAGAGAAGTCGATCCTGCGTCGTACGCTCAAGATCGAAAAGGTGACCTTGGACCTTGGACTTTGGACGTTGGACTCACCGTCACTGACCTTCGCAAGAGCTTCCACACTCCCGCAGGCGAACGAGTTGATGTCTTAAAGAGTGTTTCATTTGGTGTTAAAGCGGGTGAAGCGATTGCGATCGTTGGAGCTTCGGGGGCCGGCAAGTCGACCCTGCTGCATCTCCTGGGAGGCCTCGACACTCCCGATCATGGCGTCATCAACGCGGGAGAGTTTTCGATCGAGCGAGCGAACGCGAAGCAACTGTCTCGCTTCCGTAATCGACAAGTGGGTTTCATTTTTCAGTTCCATCATCTGCTGCCTGATCTCAACGCCGCGGAAAACGTTAGCCTGCCATTACGAATTGCCCGCGGAAGCGCAAAGTCAGCAATGCAGCGGGCGCGCGCCCTGCTCGAAAAAGTTGGACTTGATCGTCGGGCGGCGGATTCGCTCGTGGGCCGGCTGTCGGGCGGTGAACAACAACGCGTTGCCGTCTGTCGCGCTTTAATCACCAATCCACGTCTAGTCCTGGCTGACGAACCTACCGGAAATCTCGACACAGACACCGGAAGTGACATTGCAAACTCACTTATTTCCTACGCCACAGAGAATCAGGCGGTGGTGATTATTGCGACACACAATCATGCATTCGCCAGTATTTGTGACCGCACACTCGTGCTGCGCGACGGTCGTATTGCATCAAAGTGAAGTAATCGCCTGAAAAAGTCGATCAGTTGGGCGTTTTCTTAAGAGGATAAATACAAACCTTTTGGGCGCTTTCGTTGATCGGTTATAATGCGCGCATGCCGGGCAATCCAGGATTACTTGCCCGGCATGGTAATCATTAGAGCCAGATATTGGAACGCATGTTCGAACGCTACACAGAAAAAGCTCGCCGTGTAATTTTCTTTGCTCGTTACGAAGCATCGCAGTTTGGCGCTCCGGCAATTGAACCGGAACACTTGCTGCTCGGACTAATGCGTGAAGACAAGACCCTGACCGGAAGATTTTTCCCGCGCGCACAAGTCTCGATCGAATCCATTCGCAAGGAAATCGAAGGTCGGACGCTGCTGCGCGAAAAAATTTCCACTTCGGTCGAATTGCCGCTGGCTCCTGAAACCAAGCGTGTGCTCGCCTACGCTCACGAAGAAAGCGACAGGCTGCAGCACCGTCACATCGGCACCGAACATCTGCTGCTCGGTTTGCTGCGCGAAGATCGTTCGATGGCTGCCGAGATTCTTTACGAGCGCGGTTTGCGGCTCAACGCAGTGCGCGACGAGATTGCGCGACAATCGGGCGTCGACGCGCGCAGCTCACAGAAGAAAGACACGCCGCACCTTGTCGAGTTTTCACGCGACCTTACTGACGACGCTGCAAATGACAAACTGGATCCATTAATTGGTCGTGAGGCTGAGATTGAACGAGTAGTGCAAATTCTTTGCCGCCGAACGAAGAACAATCCCGTTTTAATTGGCGAACCCGGTGTCGGTAAGACTGCAATTGTTGAAGGCCTCGCACAGAGAATCGTTCAAGGTGACGTTCCCTCGTTCCTGGAAAACAAACGCATCCTCGCGCTCGATCTTTCATTGATCGTTGCCGGCACAAAATACCGCGGACAGTTTGAAGAGCGTTTGAAACAGATCATGCGCGAGCTCGTCGAGAACCCGCAGTACATCGTCTTCATCGATGAGTTGCATACGCTCGTCGGCGCAGGTTCGGCGGAAGGTTCACTCGACGCGGCAAATATTCTGAAGCCGGCACTTTCGCGCGGTGAAATTCAATGCGTCGGCGCCACCACACCAGCAGAGTTTCGTAAGTCGATCGAGAAGGACCGTTCTCTCGAGCGTCGTTTTCAGGCGGTAAAAGTGCCGCCGCCAACGGAAGAGGAGGCGGTTGATATACTCGACGGCGTGCGCGAACGCTATGAAAGTTTTCATCAGGTTCGTTACACGGACGAAGCGCTTGAAGCCGCGGTTTACCAATCGCATCGCTACATTCCAGATCGTTTTCTGCCTGACAAAGCCATCGACGTAATCGATGAAGCAGGTGCGCGCGTGAAACTACGAGTGCGTCGTGAGCAGGGAACGCTTTCCGACTGGAGCCAGATCAGCGAATGGACGCGCGACGCTGGTTTCGATACTGACATTCCGGAACGCAATGATGAAGACGACGCGATGGTCTCCGCGGAAGTCACGCGCGAAGACATCGAGGAAGTGATTGCCCGCTGGACTGGCATTCCCATCACCTCTCTTAAAGAAGGTGAGACGCAGAAACTGCTGCGTATTGAGTCGGAACTTCATGAGCGCGTGGTTTCCCAGCGCCGCGCAATTTCTGCACTTGCTCGCGCAATCCGTCGTTCCCGTGCAGGTTTGAAGAACCCGCTGCGTCCGGTGGGATCGTTTCTGTTCCTTGGTCCAACCGGCGTCGGCAAGACCGAAGTTGCACGTTCACTGGCGCAAGTTTTATTTGGCAGTGAACGGGCCATGATTCGTTTCGACATGTCGGAATTCATGGAGAAGCACTCCGTCTCGAAGCTGATTGGCTCGCCGCCGGGTTATGTTGGGCACGAAGAGGGCGGGCAACTAACAGAACGAATCCGTCGCTCTCCATATTCGGTTTTGCTGTTCGATGAAATTGAGAAAGCGCATCCGGACATTTTCAACGTCCTGTTGCAGGTATTCGATGACGGCTTGTTAACGGATGCGCTGGGTAATGCCGTTGACTTCAAGAACGCCATCATCATCATGACCTCCAACATCGGCGCTCGTTTCATTCAGAAGAAAGCGACGATGGGCTTCCAGGGCAGCAACGACGCGTCCCGCGAGAAGATGGAAGAGATGGTAATGTCTGCGGTCAAACAGACATTCAATCCCGAATTCATCAACCGGCTGGACGAAATCATCATTTTTGACGAGCTATACGATCACGAACTGCTCGACGTCATTCAACTTCAGATCGAACAGATCAACAAGACTATGTTGCGACACGGATTCGAGGTCAGGTTGACCGACGAAGCCAAGAAGTGGATTGTCGACAAAACGTGCAACGATCGTTCCTATGGAGCTCGTCCGCTGCGGCGCGCACTGCAAAAATACGTTGAAGATCCGCTTTCCGAGGCGCTGATTCAGGGACATCTGGGCGAGGCGGCCTTGATCGAGGTCTTCGTGGACGGAAAAGATCTCAATTACCGTCCCATTGGAGTGGAAGAACCTGACGATGCGCTGCTAATTCATTAGCGTTTTTTTCAAATCCCCCGGCGCCGTTAAAACCGGGCAATGTAACTGACGGCAAAGGAAGATGGGCGTAACCCAGTCTTTTCCTTTGCCTTTTTACTTTTGGCGCGCTGGTTCGATATAATGCGCGACTTTGCTGGACAACGTTGGCGGGCTGGCAACGAGAGCGTCGCAGTTTGGAATCAAAGCGTTCCAAAGTCCTGGATGCAGTAAACCACAGCAAGTTAGCTAGTTAGCCTTATTTCGAAAAGATCGATAGCCCTTTTTGCTCCCCGAAGTATCCGAAATCCGGTAAGAACCTGAGGGAACGGCACTTATGCACTCATACCGCGGGCTTTTGCTCATTCTGGTGAGCGGAATCATCCTGCTGCATTCCATATACGCACCGCGAAAGGTTAGTGCGCAACAAAACCAGCAGCGCCTGGTAGAGTCAGTCGACATCACCGGCAATCGTCGGCTTCGCAAAGACGACATCCTGTACTACGTCCAAACGCGCGCGGGCGACCCATTCAACGAGCAACAGATTCAACGCGACCTGCAGGCTATTCTCGCCCTGGGGTTCTTCGACAAGACTGGAACCCGCGTTTTCACTGAGGAAGGCGCGCGGGGCGGCGTGAATGTTGTTTTTGAAGTCAAAGAATTGCCGATCATTCGTGACCTCCAGTTCGAAGGTTTGAAGAGTGTGGCCGAATCCGATGTGTTGAAGGCTTTTCGCGAGCGACGCGTAGGCGTTTCGAAGGAAAGCATTTACGACCCAGTCAAGGCGCGTGTAGCCAGTCGAGTTTTAAAAGAATTGCTCGCTTCAAAGGGCCATCCCAACGCCAAGATCGAGCAACGCACTGACGAAGTGTCAGCCACGTCGACAGCGTTAACTTTCATGATCGATGAAGGTCCCCGCGTGCGTGTAGTTGAAATCCAGTTTGAAGGTAATCAGGTCTTCAGTGACAGCAAACTTCGCGGGTCGATGCAGCTAGTAAAGGAAGCGGGCCTAATCAGCCGTTTCAAAGGACAGGACATTCTGGATCGCGACAAGCTGGAGTATGACCTGCGCCATGTCGACAACTACATGCGCGCGCACGGTTACCTGCAAGCGCGTCACGGCGAGCCGCGTGTCGAAAGTGTTGGACCGAAGCGCACCGGCTTCCCGGTTCTTCCGCTGCCGTTCCTCTCTTCAGTGGATGAGGGCTTGCGGGTCACAGTCCCGATTATTGAAGGAAAGATTTATCGCATCGGCGACATGAAGATTGAAGGAAATTCAATTTTCTCGGAAGATACGATTCGCAACGTCATCGGTCTGAACAAAGGCGATATCGCGAACGGCGAACGCATTGGCAAAGCGTTGTTTGAGAACTTGAAGAAGTATTACGGCCAGCAGGGATTCATCGAATACACCGCTGAGCCAACCCCAACCTTCAAAGACAATCCGCAAAAGCCTGATGAAGGCATTGTCGATTTCGTGATCACAATCGAGGAAGGCAAGCAGTTTCAGTTGCGCCGGCTGGAGTTTGTCGGCAATACGTTCACGCGCGACAACGTGCTGCGACGTGAAGTACTGCTTAACGAAGGCGACATCTACAATCAAACCGCGTGGGAATATTCGATCGTCAAACTCAATCAGCTTGGCTACTTCGATCCGATCGACAAAGACAAAGACGCTGACTTCAAAACTAACGAGGAAGAAGCGAACGTCGATATCAACTTGAAGGTAACTGAGCGCGGCCGTCAGCAAATCTCTTTCAACGGCGGACTCTCGGGCATTGGCGGCTCGTTCTTTGGACTCGAATACTCCACGAACAACCTTTTGGGCCGCGGCGAAATCCTGTCGCTGAACATGTCCGCAGGCAATCGCCAGAAGTACTTGCAGTTCTCATTTACCGAGCCCTACATCCGGAACCGCCCGATTACCGCGGGCTTCTCGGTATTCGGTTATAGCCAGCAGTTCTTCGGCGAAGGCACATTCCTTTCGCAAAACACGAACGCTCAACAGGGCCTGAGTGGTTCACAGTTGGACTTTTTCAATGTCAGTGAAGAAAACCTGTTCACGCGCACCTCGTTTGGTGGTTCGATCTTCGCCAGCGCGCCGCTTTCAGAGTTTTACCGCAAGCGACGCTTCACCCAGTTCTCTCGCGTAGGTGCGTCGTATCAATTCTCGACCTCGAGTGTGAAGGATCCCGCAGTTAATAATGGTAGTACTTGCGATCCCAACAGCAACTCGCAGGTTTCGACCAACCCACAGTTCATACCAGTCGTCTACTGTCAGCCCAGCATTATCACTAGCCGCGCGACGTTGAGTTTCTCCTACGACACTCGCAACGCCAGCGTGGACCCGACCAATGGTCGAGAGCTTTCAGTTCAGGTTGCAGTCGCCGGTTTGTTCGGCGATGTCAGAACTTACCAGCCGACACTTTCCTACACGCAGTTTATTCCCATTCGGCGCAAGCGTTCTGAACACCCGGAAGTTTTTGGATTCCGTTTGATCGCCGGTACCGTCGGTAGCTTTGCCACCACCGAGAAAGTTGCAAATTCTAACTCCCTGGCTTTTGTGGATGGCGTGCCGATTTTTGAACGCTACTTCCTGGGTGACGAATACACGATTCGCGGTTATAACGTCCGTTCAATCAGCCCGCTCGCGCCGTTGCAAACCTTCATTACTTCCAAAGACGTCAAGGTCGCGTCGAATTTTACGGGCGCAATTGACGAGATAATGGGTGTTAACCCGAATGCGGCCTTGGTAGGAACTTTCACTGGTTTGAGCGGCAATAACGTGGCGCAAATCAATACGTCGTTCACGCCAATCGGCGGCGACAGCCAATTGCTGGGAAACTTCGAATACCGCATCCCGATCATCGGCAATACGGTGGGCATCGCCGCGTTTGCCGATATAGGAACCGCATTCAACCTTCGCGCCAAAGGCGATCAGTTTTTCAGCAGTAATTTTCTGGAGGATCAGCCGTTTTTGAGCAGCGTTGGGTTTATCCGTTGCCCGCGCCCTGACGTTCAGGGCAATGTGGCGATCGCTAGTCTCTCAACGATTGCAGCCTGCATATCCGATACGGATCTTGCGCTGGTAAACAACCTCGGCGGCATACCGGGGTTGGTATTGCGCGACAACCGGTTGGCCACGACGACGGAGCTTAATCAAGCCCGCAACGGCGGGTTGATCGATCCAAATACAGGGCTGCCTTTTGGTTTCCAGCAGGTTTTCTTGCGAGGACAGGCACAAACCAATACGGCTGTGCGACTTTCACAGAGCATTTTTGACAAAATCGGCGACTATCGGGCCAGCCTTGGTATGGAAGTAAGAGTGCAAGTGCCCGTCATCAACGTGCCTTTTAGACTTATCCTTGCGTATAATCCCAAGGCCAGGCAGGATCAGGTTATTAATGGTATCCCGTTCGTCTTTAATGAGAACAAGAAAGTCTTCCGTTTCAGCGTAGGGCGCACTTTTTGATCTCGTAGAATCAACCCCGGCGATTGTCTGAACAACTAACAGGTTGATCAATCGCCTTTATCTTTGAAGGAGCAATACAGGAAGTTATGAAGATAGATCGATTATTTGTCGCCCTTGCCTTTGCATTTGCACTTTGTGCCTCGACCGCGATGGCGCAGACAAGACCGGCGGCGTCTGCGCCGGCACAAACACCGAGTGGGCCGCTGCCCGACAGCAAGATTGCGTTGATTTATTCAGACGCATTTCTTGATGCCAAGACCGGCATCGCGCGTTTCAACACGCTAGTTGCGACGTTGAACCGTGAGTTCCAGCCGCGCCAAACGGAATTGCAGCAGTTGCAGCAAAAGATTCAAGCGCTGCAAGACGACGTCACTAAGACTGCGGCCGTCGCCGATCCGAAGACTTTGCAACAGAAGCAGGATCAGTTGGACCAGATGAAGAAAGACTTTCAGCGCAAGGGCGAAGATGCCCAGGCCGCTTATGATCGCCGGCGTAAAGAGCTGTTTACGCCACTTCAGGACGACATCGGCAAAGCGCTTGAGACTTACGCGAAGGGCCACAACATCAACGTGATCATCGACGGTAGCCAGGTGCCGCTCGTCTATGCGGCTGATGCGCTGGATATCACGCGTTCATTCATTAACGATTTCAATAGCAAGAATCCGGCAACGGCTTCGGTTACCACACCGCAGCCATAACTCTGGGGAAATCGTATACGGTACGCGGCACTGCGGTAGTCAAACCCGCGTGCCGCGTTTCTTTTTGTCACGAAGCGTCGCCATAACCTGAAACTTCGACTTGCTTAAGGTCACGCCCAGGGCGTGGATCATTATTTGAAGATCATGGAAACAGTTCTCGATTCACAGGCGATACAGGAATTGCTGCCTCATCGTTTTCCATTTCTACTGGTGGACCGGATCATTGAATTGGTCCCCAGAGAGCGAATTGTGGGGATCAAGCAGGTGAGCATCAATGAGCCCTTTTTTCAAGGTCACTTTCCGGGCGCCCCGGTGATGCCGGGTGTGCTGGTGGTCGAGGCGTTGGCCCAGGTGGGCGCTGTGCTCGCGCTACGAGAGATTCAAGACCGCGATCAGAAACTAGTTCTGTTCACCGGCATTCGCGAGGCCCGCTTTCGTAAGCCAGTAGTGCCTGGCGACACGCTGACCCTTGAAGTTACCGCATTACGAATTGGTTCCCGGGTGCAACGAATGCGAGGGGAAGCGAAAGTCGAAGGCCAATTGGTCGCGGATGCCGACATCATGAGTGTGATTGCCGATCGCGGATCAGCGGTCTGAAGACTATGGTAGCTGCAACTAAACCTAATATTATCCACCCTTCGGCTGTGGTCAGTGAGCGCGCCAGGATCGGCGCGGGCTGTTTCATTGGTCCGTTCTCGATCGTGGGCGATGATGTGGAACTCGGCGATGGTGTACGGCTGGATTCACACGTGGTCGTTGATGGCCGCACTACGATCGGCGACGAGACGCACGTCTTTCCTTTCGTCTCGATCGGTTTGGCCGCGCAGGATTTAAAGTACAAGGGTGAGTCGACGGAGACGAGAATCGGGAAGCGCAATCACATTCGTGAATTCGTCACCATTCATCGTGGCACGGCCGGCGGCGGCAGGTTGACTCAAATCGGAGACGATTGCCTGCTTATGGCCCAGGCGCACGTGGCACATGACTGCGTGATCGGTAACGGAGTCATTATGGCGAATGCAGCCACACTGGCAGGGCACGTAATCATTGAAGACAATGCAAACGTAGGAGCCTATTCAGGTGTGCATCAGTTTTGTCGCGTAGGACGCGAAGCGTATATCGGCGGCTATTCGGTTGTCGTCAAGGATGCTTTGCCCTACGCGCTTACCGTGGGAAATCATGCCAAGTGTTACGGTTTGAACACTACCGGAATGAAGCGTCGCGGACACTCTGCCCGGACGATCAAACTACTTCACCGCGCATTTCATTTATTGCTTGCCGCTAAACTAAATACTTCGCAGGCGCTGGAAAAAATCAACGGGGAAATTACTGACTCGCCCGAGGTTGACGGACTGGTCGAATTCATCAAGACGTCACAACGTGGCGTGATTAAGTAAGGCGGAAGGATGAAGGCGGAAGGATGAAGGTTGAAAACAGACTCTTGAACGACTTTCTTGAACGACACCAACAAGTGTTTTTCATCCTCATCCTTCATCCTTCCGCCTTCATCCTTAGATTTCCATGCGCTACGGTCTAATTGCCGGTAATGGCCGGTTTCCATTTATGGTCGTTGACGGTGCCCGGCGGGCCGGGGTATCCCTTTCCGTCGCTGCTATCCGGGAAGAAACTGATCCTGCAATTGAACGCGAAGTTGACAGTCTGACGTGGGTCGGCATTGGCCAGCTCGGTCGCATGATTCGCTTCTTCAAGCATGAGGGCGTGGAAAAGGCGATCATGGCTGGTCAGGTCAGGCATGTGCAGATCTTTAGCCGCGCCGTGCCCGACGCGCGCATGCTGAAAATGTTGTTGACCCTGCCCCGTCGCAACACCAACTCGTTGATCGGCGCCGTTGCCGATGAACTGGCGAGTGAGGGCATCGATCTAATCGATTCCACCTATTTTCTTCAAGACAATCTTCCGGCTCCCGGCGAGCTTACGAACCGCAAGCCCAACGCCGCCGAACGTGCCGACATAAATTACGGTCTGGAAGTCGCCCATGACCTGGCGAGGCTGGATTTGGGCCAAACGATAGTTGTACGTGGCAAAGCTTGTATTGCCATCGAAGCAATGGAAGGCACTGACGAAACGATCAAGCGAGCGGGCGAACTCTTGCGGGGCGGCCGGAGCACGCGTAAACGCCTGCGTTTGACGAGCGGCGCATTGACTGTGTTGAAATTATCAAAGCCGGACCAGGACATGCGATTCGACGTTCCGGTCATTGGCGTTCCCACCATAGAAACGATGATAGCAGCGGGCGCAACTTGTTTGTGTATTAGTGCCGGAAAGACGTTGATGTTTGACCGTGAGGAACTGATTGCGCTGGCAAACAAACACAAGATTGCGATCGTGGCGGTCTAACCGTCTAAATCCTCAGTTTCGACTTCCTCTTTTTCCGACGCATCTTCACCACCGGGTTTGCCGGGCACACGAAATTCCTCGTTGACCCATTTCCCGAGATCAACCAACTTGCATCGTTCTGAACAGAAGGGACGGTAAGGATTATCCTGCCATTGAATTTCTTTGTTGCAGGTTGGACACTGGCTCATCAGAACTTGTTAACTCGTAACTGGAACTTCTGAGTGTAACAAGCCTTCCGGACGTTTGACCAAAATTCGTCGATTAACGAACTCAATCGTTCCCTCGCGACGCATGGCGTTCAAACGAACGGTCACGCTCTCGCGCGTGGAACCCACAATGGAAGCGATTTCGCGATGCGGCAACGGGATATCAATCAGTACGCCGTTCGACTCACGCACGCCATAACGGTCCGAAAACTCGGCCAGCAAACGATCAAGACGAGCGGGAATGGCATTCAACGCGAAATCGGCCAGCCGCCGTTCAGCGTGCTCCAGTCGCATGCCAATTAGTCGCAAAGTGTAATCGTGAAGTTGTGGCTCTCCGGCCAGAGCGAGTTTGAACTGTGCGGCTGGGAGTTTCAGCAGCGTGCAGCCTTCGTAAGCGACGGCGCTGTTTTCACGCCGCCCAGCCTTCGAGTACAACGCCGACTCACCAAAAAGCGAGCCTTGCGGCAGGATATCGATCACGGCTTCACGCGAGGTGTCTCTTTCAATCCGGCAAAGTTTGATTCGTCCGGCCACAATTGCATACAGGGCATCGGCTTCATCTCCGGCCCGGTACACAAAGCGACGACGGCGAGTTTCCATTACCTGGGAGTTTTCTGCGAGTTGGGCGACGGTTTCGGGGCGCAAGCTTGAACCAAACTCAAGACCGCGAATAATCTCAGTGCGATCAGTAGCGGTGAGGCTCTGCGCTCTTCGAACCGTTCTGGGTTTCATGTCTAGGTCACTCATGGGCGTTTCTTAACTGTGGGGAAACGTTAATAATTTAGTCGGGCTACAAAATATTAGATTGCTACCGCAAGCCTTGCTCCCTGCGTGATTTAGTTCCTGCTGGATATACTGTGCTGGAAATGTAAGGAAACCTTGACAACGGCGACCGAGTGTCGGGATTTCTTTTAGCTATGTGCTGGTCTCGACTGCGTGGCGAGTTTATTTGGTAAGCACAATTACCGAATGGCGAACTGTAGCATGAGCGTTCTGACCACGCAAGACTTGTGGTCTTTAACACGAGATTATATCTCGAGCTCTGACATATTAGCAGAAGTAAGCACTCAATTGATCGGATTGCATGGATTGTCGAAAGAAAATAGCAATGAACTCCGCGACCAGCCGCGACGTAAGTTAAAAAGCGGTAATTTTACCCAGAATCTGAGGAATCCAAGATTTATTGCTATGGCTGATTATAAGAACAAAATCGACGAGTGGCAGAAAACCGTGCGCCGCAAGGCCAAGGAACTCGACGAGAAGTATGCGATCTCAAATGCGGCAGGCGAGGCTGTTAAGAAGGGCGCTGAGACGATCAGTTCAGGTGCTGACAAACTGCGTGCAGAGGCCGACCGGCTGGCCGGGGACGGCGAATTGGGCAACGCTGCGCGGCGAGCTGCGTCAGAAGCAACGCGGGGGGCCGAAAAGGCGGGAGATGTAATTCGCGATGCGGCAGGCGACCTGGGCAAGCAAGCGAACACCGTGTTCGAAGACGCCCGCAGTTATTACGAGCGGGCTTCGCATTTTTACGACGCGAGTGCGAAAGTTACCCGCGCGTCGACAGCCGCCACGGCCGGAATCCTCAAGGCGAAGGAATGGGTAAAAGAAAACCCGGGGAAGGCAGCACTGGTTTCCTTTTCATTGGTTATGGGAGTCCGTATGGGCACTGCGCTCCCAGGGTTCGACGCGGTATTGCTGGGTGCGCATCCACACTGGTTGACCCATTCGGCCCTGCCGATTTTTGGCGCGCGCAAACTGAGCGAAAAATTCAACGACTATTTGAAGAAACAGGAAGAACTGATCGCGAATGGTCAACTCGACGAGGCTGAGCGCAGCCGCGTGGAGTTTGCTCGCAACGCAACAAAATACGTAGGTGCGCCCCTGCTCGGCGCAGTTAGTTGTGCCGCCGGCGCCGTAATGTTTGCGCAAATTCTACAACCCGGCAGTGTGGTTGGCGCTCCCGTGAGCTGGCTGATTGGCGGCAATCCATTCCTGGGAACCGTTTGGCTGTTTGCGAACGGAGTGATTTGCTTCCACGAAGGCTACAAGTTTTTCATGATTGCACTGGCAGACCAGGATGAAGTGGCGAAGGTTGTTCGTGAGATAAAAGGCCTGTTGCCGGCAGCGCCTACGACTGTTACGTAATCGTAATCGGAAAAGGCACGAAGGAAAGAACGAACACCAGCAAGGTGATTACGGCGATTACCAGCCTGCCCTTATCAAGGGGCTCCATTCTTTCCGGCGCCGGGTGATGAACTCGCAGCATCACGCCTAGCAGCACAGTGTAAAGAAACCCGCTCGGGCTACCGTGCCAAATGAAACCAAGGATCGAAGTGGTTGCAACTGCTACAAAAGCGATTCGTCCAATGTTGCGGTGAGCGCGTTCACCAAACAACGAAAACGTTCCATGCCCGCCATCGAGTTGTCCTACCGGCATTAAATTCAAACTGGTCACCAGCAAACCAATCCACGCCGCCATCCAGAATGGATGCGGCAGCGCATCAGTGTTCAAATCCTTGCCGAGAACCTTAGCAATCAGCTGAAATAGGAGCGGATCATTGAAAATGATGCCACCGCCTCCCGTCGGCACTGGTTGGTTCGACTGGAAATAGAGACCAGCAAACGCGAAGGGCAACAACGCGACGAACCCCGCCAGTGGTCCTGCCAACCCCACATCAAACAAAGCGCGACGCGAGGGAATTGGTGACTTCATTTTGATGAATGCGCCAAACGTGCCGGCCAGAAACAGTGGCGGAGCGGGAATGAAAAACGGCAAGGTTGCCTTCACCCCGTAGTAACGGCAGGCGAGGTAATGGCCCATTTCATGTGCGGTCAGTATCGTCAACAGCGCAGACGAAAAAGTGAGACCCGATATCAGTAATGCGGGATGTGTGAATGCTTGCGTAATCAGATCAGTAACCGTCAGAAAATAATACTGCGGGATAGAAAGCAGGTATCCCAAGAAGCCGGTTGTTTTCGGTTCTGCAATGTTTGCTTCTGAAACGATCATCACGCCCGCAAAAGTAGTCGTGCAGAACGTGGCCACAAACAGCAGCAGGTGTTTCAGCCATTCGCTCGTCGTCGGTTTCACATAGTAATGCGCCGCAATGAACTCTCGCGGTGGAAAGTGTGGAGCTGTTTGTATGTGTTCCGACATATCGTGTTTGAGGCCAGAGTCTGGACAATACGTCCCCGGCCCTAGCCTCATTAGATGCAGCTAAATTGTAACTGAGATTTATTCGTCTGAGTCGTCTGAATCCGTGTCTGGTTGTAGTTCCACGTCATCACTAACCTGTAAATCTTTTCCGGGCTTAAAACGAATTGTTTTACCGGAAGGGATAGCGACCTCTTCGCCAGTCCGCGGATTCCTGCCGACGCCACGCTTGCGGGGCTTGACCACAAATACACCAAAACCACGAAGTTCAATTCGTTCCCCCCGTGTCAGGGCCTCTTTCATTGAGTGAAATAGCGCATCCACCGCCTGTTCTGCCTTCATCTTGGGCACGCCGGTTTTCTCTGCGACGCGGTTGATGATGTCTAGTTTTATCACGGCCTGATGCCTCCGTTCGGGTCTCGCAAGGGGAGTATTTGAGTTGAACTGTAGGGAGCGATGATAGAGAGCAGCCAAGAACACTGTCAACTGTTAGAGGTGGGCTATGACGTTTAGTTGGTTACTTTTAGCGGTTCACAGGTACCCGGTCTTCAGCCGCCAATAGTTAGATTGAAGTGAGGTTTGACAAGGTCAGAAGTGAAAGCTAACCTCACTTGTTGGCCACGCATTGAAGATCGCAAGAGGAGGCTGGCGGTTCGGTAATGTTAGGATTCAGGACTCGTCGTCCGCCACCGTTTGGCGGGGTTCACGAGAGCGACGACAAAGACATTCAGGTTCACCGCCCCGACGAAGATTCGCGCGGCAACCTTTGGGCGGAGGGTCGTCTGCTCCTGCGCGATTTAATTTTTGCGCTAATGGTTGCGGCGCTCGTAATTGTCTTCATCGTCCAGCCAGTCAAAGTCGAAGGTACCTCGATGCTGCCTCGACTACACGACGGCGAGAGAATTTTTGTCAACAAGCTGATTTATTACGATGAGTATCGCTGGGCGCCGAAGATTGAACGCGGCGACATTGTGGTCTTCTGGTACCCCGAAGATCCTTCCAAGAGTTACATCAAACGTGTTATCGGTTTGCCGGGTGAAACTGTTGAGGTCCGTGAAGGCGTAGTTTTCATCAATGGGCTCCCGCTCGAGGAAAACTATCTCGACCCGAAGGAGAACCTTTCCACGCGCAGTGCGCCACCAGTGGTGGTTAAACTCAACTACTATTTTGTGATGGGCGACAACCGCGATAACTCGAGCGACTCGCGCATCTGGGGGTTGGTCCCCAAGAAATATATTTACGGGAAAGCATTGTTTCGTTATTGGCCGCCAAGCGCGGCGAGCGTGATCCATCATGAGGATCTCTCGCCGGGCCCGCCTGCGAAGTCTCATTTGCCCATAAAGACTACTCCGACCCCGGAGTTTTTAGAGTAGGAATGCTGGTTCGATTTGGGTACTGCTTTGACACCGTCTGATTGGCTACGACTGCTCTTGATGGTTTTTTACGCGCCGTTACGCGGCCTGCGCGAAGCGCGAGATCGCGCGCCATTGGCTGCCATCGGTGTCATGGCGTTCGTCAGCCAGGTGCTCTATATCTCCATCACGCAACTGCTAATCGGCAACCGCCGCCTGTTTGTTAGTGGGCCGGGCGCACTAATCCAACTTCTGTTTCAATCGACGATCTCATTGATGTTGATTGGGATAGTATTGGCTCCGCTGGTGGCGTTTGTCGCCAATCTTTTCGAACGCCGCGGCCGTTTCAGTTTGTTATTGCAGCAGGAGTACGCTTCGCTCGCGTCAACGCTGCTTTACGGACTGGTGATCGCGAATTTGCTGACGCTCTTAGCGGCAGTCTTCCTGCATTTCAGTGGCATTGAAGCCTCTTATGTAAACCAGTCAATTCAATCGGCGCCGCAAGTCGAAAACTGGACCAGCCTGCCTGCGGAAATACGAGAACAACTGAAGATTGCGCTAACTGACCCCGCGCTTGTCGCCGCCGGACTGTTTCGTTCGCTCAAGTTAGTAATTGTAATCGTCGCCACAGTGCTGGGCGTGCGGGAAGTGTTTCGTATTTCTCTGGCCCGGGCATTCGTCATTTCAGTCGTGGGTCTCGTATTGGCGCTCTTTTTGTCACCCTTGTGGACGTTGCTGTTGCGGCCGATGTTGGCCTCGCCATTCTTATTGTTGATGGCGTTCTTATTGATTCGCGGCTACGTCAGCGGTGTGCTGCGGACGCAACGCGCGCGCGAATCCTTCAAGCAGAATCTCGAAGCCGCCACCTTGAATCCCGCCGATGCGTCAGCCCACTACAATCTTGGTTTGATTCATCAGCAACGTGGTGAACTTGAGGCTGCGCGGGAGCGTTTTGAGCGCGCCATTCAAATCGACGAAGAAGAAATCGACGCCCACTATCAGCTTGGCCGAATTGCGCGCCAGCAAAAAAGATTTCCCGACGCCATCAAGAACTTCGAACAAGTTGTGGTTCGCGACCCGGCGCATAGCCAACACGAGATCTGGCGTGAAGTCGGTGGCACGTATCTCGCTGCGGGACAGTTTGAAGATGCACGCGACGCACTCCAACGATTTCTTGAAAAGCGCCCTTCTGATGCAGAGGGTCTTTACCTGATGGGTCGCTCGCATGCCGGTCTCGGTCATCGACGCGAAGCGGCAAGCTCGATGCAAGCGTGCATTGAGGCAGTGAAAACCGCGCCCGCTTACAAGTACCGCGCCGACAAGCGTTGGCTGAACGAAGCGCAGCAGTTCATTAAGAGTAGTCAGTAGTCCAAAGTCCAATGTCCAAAGTCCAACGTCAAAATCAGATCATTACCTATCGTGTTTGTGGAATAAACGGACTTTGGACGTTGGACTTTGGACCTTGGACTTTTAAACAATAATGCCAATGGAAAAACGAACCCCTGCCCTTCTCGCACTTGAAGACGGCCTAACTTTTCGTGGTCGTTCGTGGGCCGCCGACGGCGAAACCTGCGGCGAGATGGTCTTTAACACGTCGATGACGGGCTACCAGGAAGTCCTGACTGATCCTTCTTACGCCGGACAGATCGTCTGCATGACGTATCCACTAATCGGAAACTACGGCGTCAACACCGAAGATGAAGAATCGAATCGCCCCTGGGTTGAAGGGTTTGTGGTGCGAGAAGCAAGCCGCATGGCTTCGAATTGGCGCGCGCAGGAAACACTCGACGCGTATTTGAAACGCTGGAACATCGTGGCCATCGAAGGAATAGACACGCGCGCTCTGGTGCGACATATTCGCGACAAGGGTGCAATGCGGGCCTGTATTTCAACACGCGACGTCGATGAAGCTACTGTGATTGAAAAAGCGCGCCAGTCTCCGTCGATGGAGAATCGGGAACTTGCCAGTGTCGTCACAACCAAAGAGCCTTACGAGTTTCCGGCAGCCAACGCCGAACGGTTTCATGTGGTCTGTTATGACTTTGGTGTTAAAAAGAATTCGCTGCGCGAGTTGTCCCGGCTCGGTTGTCGCATAACGGTAGTGCCATCCTCAACCAGCGCGGCTGAAGTTTCTGCTTTGCGTCCTGATGGAATTTTTCTTTCGAATGGACCTGGCGATCCAGCGTCGATGAATCGGGAAGTCGAAGAGATCAAGGAACTCTTGAAATCATCCGTGCCGACCTTTGGAATTTGTTTCGGTCATCAACTCCTGGGTCGCGCTTTCGGCGGCAAAACTTTCAAGTTGACTTTCGGGCACCGCGGTGGCAACCAGCCCGTGAAGGATTTGCTGGGGGGTGGCGTCGAGATAACTTCACACAATCATGGGTTCGCGGTGATCGCTGATAGTCTGCCGAACGAGGTTGAGGTTACTCACGTGAATCTTAACGATCGCTGCGTCGAAGGCATGCGTCACAAAGAACTGCCGGTTTTGTCTGTTCAATATCACCCGGAAGCAGCGCCCGGCCCCCACGATGCCGAGCACCACTTCCAACGTTTCATCGAGTTGATGGAACGTTCCCGCAAAGCACTTTCTGTCTAAAATCTGAAGCCCACACCGGCACTGAACTGAAAGTTGTGCGTGGTCTCGGCTGCCACGTGCAAGAATTGCGTCGGAAAAAATTGCGGCAGATCGATGCTGCGATAAAAAATCATCGTGTCGCCACCATCGAAGCGCGTCACAATCCTGCCCGTGGGATAGAATTCGAGCACACCACCCACATCCATTGAGAAATAGGTTCTCCGATCAGGACGGAAGTTCGGAAAGCCGAAGGTAGGATCGAAATTGATGATGCGAATCGCGCGACCAAAACTGACCACACCGGGTCGCGCTTTGCCAAACAAGCCAAACTTTTCAAAGCGTTTCCCGGCCTTCACTCCCGCTTGTCCCTGAAGTATTCGCCCACCGGCGCGGCCGTTGTTGAAGATAAAGGTTTCTCGAGGATAAAAATCACCTTGCGCTTCCAACGCGAAATTTCGGTTTAGATTGAAAGTAAATCTACCGCCGAAACCCGCCACGTTAACGGTGTCGCGGAAATCAGGAAATGGTCCAAGGACGTCGGAATTTTGGTGCTCAACTTGTCGCAAACTCAGCGACGAAAATTGCGCCCCAACTTCAAAATGCCGGAGTTCTTCACTCCCAGTTTGAGGCGTTGCTGATTCCGGTTGCAGCGAACCGAACCGGAGTCCAATGCCAGCAGAGATCTGCAGGTTGTGAGAGGTTCGCGAATTGCTAAAAGTGCCGAGCCCGCCTGGAAAATCTACCTGTGGCTGGTGAATCAATGTGTCGCCTACGTCGATGCGTGTTAATACCTTTTGCGACGGGTAAAACTCCAGCACGCCGCCCAGGTCCATCGAGAAGTATGTCCGCCTGCGATTTGCAAAAATAGGAAAGGTGAATGTCTGACCTTCAAATTCAACGGTATCTGTCCCAACCGGGACAAGCGCTTGACTAAAACTCGTCAAGCCCGGTCTCGCCTTTGCAAAGAGTCCAAACTTGCCGAAACGCTTACCAGCTTTGATGCCAAACTGACCCTGTAACAACCGTCCGGTCTTCGCCGGGTCGCTAAAGTTTGCGTGCGGGAAAAAATTTCCTTCAGCCTCAAGCGCCACGTGACTGTTCAGGTTGAACGTGAAGCGGCCGCCGAAGCCGGCTTCGCTAGAGATAAATCCTCCCAGGGTTGCGTCTTGCTGACCTCTTGCAGAAGGGTTGGTATAAGTGATTGAGGAAAACTGAATGCCAACCTCCATTCTGGATGGCTGCTCTTCCGAACTCTGGGCCTGGGCCACGGTAGTTAAGAGAAGCGCCAGCAAAATTGCACATAAGATACAGCGAGAGGTTTTCATCACACTTCACCCTTCTTGAAAGTTGTTTGACCGGAGAGAGGGAACGGAAACTTATTGGCCTTCCGGCATCTTCAATTTGCCGGTGGTGAGATCGGGACGTTCGCGCGCCATGTCTTCAGGAGTTGTGTAGACATCCGGATGACCGGCTCCATGGTGGTGCGGTGGTACGTTCGTCTCATTCGCATGTTGTGGCGTGTCCAAAATAAGTTCGTTCGTTGCCACGCCTTCAGCAGGAGTTGGTTCCAAAAGGTCCGCGATTCCTTCACTACCACGATGCTCCAGCCAGTGACGATAACTGACCGTTAAGATTGCGACGATTGGGATGGCGAGGAATATGCCCGCGACGCCTGCCAGTTCGGCGCCGGAAAGAATAGCGAGGATAACTGCGAGTGGATGTAAGTGAATGCCTTGTCCAATGAGACGAGGATAAACGATGTAATCCTGCACAATACGCAGGACGATCAGAAATACTACCACCAGTAACGCTGTGAAAAGTCCGCCGTGTAATATCGCGGCTACTGCCGCAACTACCAAAACCAACGCTGGTCCAACCAGCGGCACAAACTCACAGATCCCGGCAATTACGCCAAGCACCAGTGGGCTGGGAAGGCCCAGCAACGTAAATCCGAGTGCGCACATGACGCCGATGAATAAACAGGCAGTAAGTTGTGCCCGTATGTATGCTGCGAGCGTGCGATTCACGTCCTGAAAAAATTCATCGCCGCGCCAGCGCCAGCGTCCCCGCGGCAGCATCTGCAGCGCAGAGCGTCTAAATGTGTCTGCGTCTTTGAGCAGGAAGAAACTGAGAACAGGAATAAGGACAAGCCAGGGAATGTAAGCTAGCCAGCCGGCTATGCTCCCAATTAACCCGCTGACGGTCTGGCTTATTTTTTCGAAAAGGCCGGGAACAGAGTTGTTGATTGCGTCGAGCAACGGTCCAGGCATCTTGTGAGTGCGTGAGTATTCAATCCAACCCTGGGCCTTCTCACCAACGGCATTCCAGTACAATCTCGCTTGTTCGGAAAATTGTGGGTACTGATTTGCGACTGCCGGGGCCAGCACTAAGATGGCAACGATGATTGCCGCCACAATCAACATGTACGAGAACACAATTGCCAGCGCGCGTGGCATCCCCAGCGTGCGTTTGCCGAGTTTGATTGGCCGGCTAAGAAACTCTACGAGTGGCGAAACGAAGTACGCAAAAAAGATTGAAAGGATCAGAAGCAGGATAACGCCAGTGAGCTTGACGATCATCCAGAGGACAATTGCAACCACCAGCACGATCACGATCACGCGCAAGACCGTACGTGTTTGCAGCCACGTCACTTCTACGGCTTTCGCCGTCGTACGGGTCGCGTTCTTTGCATCCTGGTTCTGAGCCATGTTGGGCGCGTTACTGGTAGAGCCGGCGAATTACCCCACCGACCGCGAGTTGATCCTCCGACGACAGGCTCCTGAATTCTACCCCGAACGTGTCAGGAGTAGCGTGATGAACCACCTCCGCACGTAACGTCAACGCGTCTTCATGGTCCAGCAACAACAGACCGAGCAGGTCACCGATCTTTACATTTTCGCAGGCGGGAAGTTTTGTCACACGCAGCCCGCCAAGGCTGATGTCGGAGGGCTCTCCCAGACCGAGTGACTCCTTCAAACTTTCATCCTCAATCGCCAGAGTGAGCCTGGAGTTTACGAAATAGCGTGGGAACTTGCGTCGTTCATGATCCGGTTGGGTCGCGCCGTCTGTGATCATTTCCGACTCCTTTCAATTAGAAAGTTCGTCCTCCTCGTCCTCGTCTTCTTCATCTTCGTCAGTCAAGGGGGCGGGGGCTGTGAAGCGAGGCGCGGCGGCCTCCCAAATTAATCCCTTCCACTCATCGGTCTCACCGAGTAATTGCAGAGCGGCGAGCGGATGTCCGGGATTGCGTTCGATGCGCAACACTTCTGCGACGACCTGAAGTTTTGCGCCATCTTCGTTTTGTACTTCGAGACGCACGCGACTGCCCACCTCGGGAAGTTTTTTAGGCAGGTGCACGAGCGTGCCTTCCGGCCCAACGTTCTCCGTTGTTCCTTCAGACATGATGTGAGCTCCGCTCGGCTCGTCCCACTCCGCGCGCACCTCGAAAGTCGCTAGATAGCGAGGTCCTGACCGTGCTTCTGTTTCTATGTGGCGAGTCATTCCTTACTACTCCTTGGTCGGGGTCAAGAGTACGCGGCAGTGTATAACTTTTATCGGGAAAAGATAAGCAACAAGTTCCCGGTCTTTGGTCTTCGGCCTTTGGTCTTTGAAATTTTGTGCTTTGTACTTTGAGCTTTGTACTTTGTGTTGAATCGGAACCAAGAAGTGCTTAGTCCTTAATCCAAAGACCAAAGTACTAAGTACAAAGCACAAAGTACTATTCTTCTTCCGCCCGTAATTTCTCGAGGACGGAAAAATCTTCGAGCGTGGTTACATCACCAGCGACCGTCCCGCTGGTGGCAATCTCTCGCAACAATCGGCGCATGATTTTTCCGGAACGTGTTTTCGGAAGCATGTCGGAAAAACGAATCTCATCTGGTCGCGCCAGCGCGCCAATTTCTTTAACCACATGCTCCCGCAATTCGCTGTTAAGTTCCGGCGAAGGCTTGTGTTTGCCTTCCAGCGTGACGAAGGCAACGATGGCTGACCCTTTCAACTCATCAGGGCGGGCGACTACGGCCGCTTCCGCAACCGCTTCGTGCGACACGAGTGCGCTTTCGACTTCCGCTGTGCCCAAACGATGGCCGCTGACGTTGATGACGTCGTCAATCCGGCCCATGATCCAGAAGTAACCGTCCTCATCACGACGGGCGCCATCGCCGGCGAAATAGATATTTTCAATTTGGGACCAGTATTGTTCACGGTAACGATCGTCGTCGCCCCAAATTGTGCGTAGCATCGATGGCCACGGCCGTTTGATGACCAGATACCCGCCTTCATTCGCGGCCACCGACTTGCCATCACGTGTCATCACATCAGCTTCAATTCCGGGAAATGCTTTCGTTGCGGAGCCAGGCTTTGTCGGCGTGGCCCCGGGCAGTGGCGAAATCATGATTGCGCCGGTTTCTGTTTGCCACCACGTGTCCACGATCGGACAAGACTCTTTACCGATTGTTTTGTGGTACCACATCCACGCTTCCGGATTAATCGGCTCACCGACAGTTCCCAACAATCGCAGCGAAGACAGATCGTGTTTCAGTGGCCACTGCTCGCCCCATTTGATGAATGCGCGAATCGCGGTCGGGGCTGTGTAGAAGATATTGACACGATGTCGCTCGATAATGTCCCAGAAACGATCCGGTTGCGGGTGGTTCGGCGCGCCTTCGTACATCAACACGGTCGCTCCGTTTGAAAGGGGACCGTAGACCACGTAACTGTGACCGGTGACCCAGCCAATATCGGCCGTGCACCAGTAAATGTCTTCATCCTTAAGGTCGAAAATCCATTTGGTAGTGAGATGGGCCTGCAAAAGATAACCGGCGGTGGTGTGCAGTATGCCCTTTGGTTTGCCCGTCGTGCCTGATGTGTAAAGGATGTAAAGAGGATGTTCGCTGTCGAGTGAGACTGCGGGACAATCGTCGCTTGCCGTGGCCATCAACTCGTGCCACCAATGATCGCGGCCAGACTGCATGTTGATGGGCGAACCCGTGCGGCGGAGCACGATGCAGTTTTTTACTGACGGCGTTTCTTTTAACGCCTCATCAACCGCTGCTTTTAGTTTTACTTCATTGCCGCGGCGCCAACCGCCATCCGCTGTGACTACTAGCTTGCATTCGGCATCGTTAACTCGATCGATAATTGCGTTACTGGAAAACCCACCAAAGATAACGGAATGAGTCGCGCCTAAACGCGCACAGGCAAGCATCGAGATTGCCAGCTCCGGAACCAAAGGCATGTAAAGCGCGACTCGATCGCCTTTTTCGATTCCGCAATGCTTTAGAACATTTGCAAACTTGGAAACCTCCGCATGCAGTTCCTGATAGGTTAAGGTTCGCTGTTCGCCCGGTTCGCCTTCCCAGATCAGTGCAGTCTTGTCGCGGCGGTGCGTGGAAAGATGGCGGTCGAGACAGTTATAAGAAAGATTTGTTTTGCCGCCAACAAACCATTCCGCATGAGGCGGTGACCAACGCAACACGGTGTGCCACTTCTCGAACCAGTGAAGCTCTTCTGCCATACGCGCCCAGAACGCCTCCGGATCGGCCGCCGCTTCGGCGCGCAATTGCTCGAGTTCTGCCGGCGACTTGATGTGCGCCTTTGCAGAAAACGCAGGCGGCGGGGGAAAAACACGCTCCTCGTGTTGCAGCGACTCGATGTTCGTATTCGTTGACATAATCAGACAAAAACCCGAATTGATTGATTAGAATTGTGAAGGCCTTGTACCACAGAAACGCCTTGACGTGCTAATCAGTTGCTCGCACTATGACCAGACGCAAACTAAACAGTTTGCGATACCTCGATGACACTTTACGTTGGCACAAGCGGCTACAGTTACAAGGAATGGAAAGGCAGTTTCTATCCGGAGAAAATTCCGGCCAAGGAAATGTTGTCTTACTACGCCGGGCGGCTGAGCACGGTAGAAATCAACGCCACTTTCTATCGCATGCCGCAAACGAGCATGCTGGAGAACTGGAAAGCGCAAGTTCCACCATTGTTTCGGTTTTCTCTGAAGGCTTCACAACGAATCACGCACTTCAAAAGGCTGAAAGAAACTGAGGAAGAAACGAAATACTTTCTCGAGACTGCGGGGGTGCTGGGTGATCAGTTGGGGGTGATTCTGGTCCAGCTGCCACCGAACATGAAGAAGGATTTGCCGCGCCTGGAAAACTTTCTCACGCAGTTGCCTGCAACCACTCCCGCGGCGTTCGAATTTCGTCATCCAACCTGGTTTGAAGATGATGTGCTGGAGTTATTGAGGGGTCAGAACCGGCCGTTGGTAGTTTCTGACACAGACGACCTGCCGACCAACCACATCGATAAGACGGCCGACTGGGGTTACCTGCGCTTGCGGCGCGTGAACTACTCAGAAGAAAACTTAAAAGAATGGGTCGCGCGTATACGTGCGCAAAGCTGGAAGGAAACTTTCGTCTTCTTCAAGCATGAAGACGAAGGCACGGGACCAAAACTAGCGGCGCAGTTTATCAAGCTGGCCGAATAAAGGGCGTATCAAGCGAGGTTGAAAAAGGCGCACCTCAAGGTAAACAGCTTGCCAGGGAACATGCTGAAAACGAATACAACACGAATTAAGACAGTTGATACTTAGCGCGCGCGCCGAACCTTAAGTGGCGGTTAGAAGTTGCCGCTGCATTCTGGATGGCCACAATCACAGTCGAGTTCGATGGTTTTCCCGGCTCCCTCGCACGAAGCACTGCAATACTTTCCGCCTTCCTGTGGTGGACAACTGCACACAGGATTCTGGCAAGTGTCTTTATCGTCTGCCATAAAAGCCCTCCTGATCGTTTTTGGAATAGCTAAAGCATAGCACATCTTGGCGATGGACCTGACCAGCGCGCGAGAGCTGCCTGCGGCAATCCGCAGAGCAAGGGCATTCTGACCTCATTCCTCCTCGGTCGTCACGCGGGCCACAGACTCAAACGCACCCTTCGCCTTGAGGAACCGGATGACCACCGGACGGCCGCCACTCACTGCTTTATCTAACGCTGTCTCCTCCTTGGCATCTCTGATGTTGATGTCGGCGCCGGCCAGCACCAGAGTCCGCACAACGTTGACCTTTCCTTCTTCGGCAGCAAACATCAAAGCGGTTTCTCCGTTTTCATTGATACTGTCAACTTTCGCGCCGGCCTCGAGCAGAGCCTTCACTGCCTCCAGGTTGCCGACATTGGCGGCTCGCATCAACGGAGTATCCTTGCTCTCATCTTTGGCATTCACATTGGCTCCGGCGTTAATCAAGTCCCAAATAAGCTCGCACGTCGCATCTTCGTCGATCATCATCAGCGGCGTTATGCCGCTGGCGTTACGACTGTTGACATCTGCGCCATGCGAAACAAGGAATTGAACCATCTCGCGGTTAGCACTTCGCACCGCGTATTCGAGCGCGGTGGTGTTTGTCGTGGTGTCTCGCAGATTTACATCTTCCCCGGAAATGAGCGACGCTAACTGGTCCAGGTCATCCTGTTGCGCCGCCTTGATGAAGGGGTTCGCGGCGGATACCACCGCCATGCCTCCCGAGATGACAGTGCCGGTCTCACTGTCGCCACTCAGGACGTCGACTTCTTCTGAAATAGTTCCGACCTTCAGCGAGCGATCGTGACGGGTCACGGTCGTGCCCACATAAATGCTTTGATCCTCAGAAGCTGCAAAGCCGGGTGCTTCGATCCTGATTCGATAGTAGGCCGGCTTTAGTTGATCGACCCGGAAATTTCCTTCGCCATCACTATTAACGAAGTAATCGATGCCGAGTTCAGGGTTCGAAACGTGGACCGTAGCACCCGGTATTACCGCACCATTGGGATCAGTAATCGTTCCGAAGACGATCGTGCCGGTGTCCCAGCGCGAGACCGGAGCGGTAGGTGTCGACGATAAATCAAGCGTGCGGTTGGCGTTCTGTGCTACCGCGCTGGTGACGCTCAGTGCTGCTGTGAACGCTCCAGCAGCAATGCGCGACACGCGCGGCCCAATCTGATGCAATTTTCTCTTCTGGGCCGGTTGACTCATTAATAGCCCGGCAGAATCGCTAATAAACCGAACACACAAACGACCATTTGAACGTGACACTAAGCGCTCGGCTCTCATTCGCGACATGGCGGAGAGGTCGTGAACGTTGAGATTGCAATGTTCGCAGAAACGGACCTGATCGTTGCCGCGCATCGAATTCCAATCGGCGCTGCAGGGCGAAGCAATCGAAATGTCATTCAGGAAAATTTTGGGCATGGTAGGCCTCCTTATCAATGCAATTGACTGGAGAGCCTGGGGAGAAGCCCTGGGCCATTGCGCAGTTTAGACAGCGGATCGCGATCGAAAGTTCCGTGTGTACTAGCCACAGAATTCGATTCGGCTGTCATTCAATGCGGGGTGACTGTTTACGTGTAAACGAGAGAACGTGTGGTCCATGCTAACCTCTCCTGTGGTCCAGGTAAGACACACACTACGCCGCGGGGAGAAACCCTTGTTTCACCAAACTACTGCTTTGCCTTGAATTGACTGTGAGCCCGGGGAGAAGCTTTTCAGATTTCGCCGCTGTGATGCTCTGCGGTTAGCGGTGGGTTGTCAGCAATTTGGAAGAGACTACGAAAAATTGTATCGGCCAGAAAGAGAATCCACAGATTACGCAGATTAAACAGATTAGCATTGAGGCAGTAACGGCTCTGAGCCGTTGCCAAACTACAGAAGATCAAGATAGCTGTCTCCATCCTAATCTGTGTAATCTGCGTAATCTGTGGATTTTCTTCTGCCGCAACGTCAAAGGGCCGCGGCTATTTCGGCGGCCACGCGGGCATTGTTTTCGAGCAACGCGATGTTGGCGCGCAGCGTTGCGCCATCGCTGGCCTGGGCCATTGAGGAGAGCAGAAACGGAGTCAGTTCACGGCCACCAACTCCTCTAGCTTCCGCCTCATGTAATGAGGTGCTTAGCGTCCGTTCAAGGTCGGCTAAAGGAATTTCGAATTCTGAGGGCACGGGAACGGTGACGAGCAACGCGCACTGCATGTTTAGTGCTCTTTGTGCCTGATAGATAGCCGCCACCTCCGTTGCTGAATTAACACGAACGTCAATCGGTAACCCGCTGCTGCGCGAATAAAACGCCGGCATCTCATCGCATTGATATCCCACCACGGTAATGCCGTTGGTTTCCAACCATTCACGCGTTGCGGGCAAGTCGAGAACGATCTTCGCACCAGAACAAACAACCACAATTGGGGTGGTAGCAAGCGCAGGTAAATCTCCAGAAACATCAGGGAGTGAACCCCGATGAATCCCGCCGATGCCGCCGGTAGCGAAGACTTTTATCCCGGCACGATGAGAAATCCAGCTGGTGGATGCGACTGTCGTCGCCGCATTCCAGCGTTGTGCAACTGCGATTGGTAAATCACGAATACTCGCCTTCTTGATTTGATCGGTTTCGGCAATGTATTGAATTTCTTTCGCGCTTAAACCCGCCGACATTTGTCCATTTAGAATGGCCACTGTAGCCGGAGTGGCGCCTGCTTCGCGAACAATATTTTCGAGGCGCTGCGCTGTCTCATAGTTCTTTGGACGCGGCAAGCCATGTGCGATCACAGTTGACTCGAGCGCGACTATGGGTTTCTTTGCTTTAAGTGCAGATGCAACTTCCTCGCTGGTTGTGATTAACCTGTTATCGATCATGCTTCGTTAGACGTTTCTGAACCTTCCAAAATGCCGAGAATCGACGCGTAGCGTCCTATCGAGCTTAACCCGGCCTTTTAAGGCCGGGTCAGGTGGACAAACCTAGCTCGTCGCGCAGCGACGGACGAAAATCTCGTCGATAGCATATTCGTGCGTCGCTAACGCGACGCCGATTCGTTTTGCTTATCGGTCCCGGCCTTAAAAGGCCGGGCTAAGCTCGATAGGACGCTACGCGTCGTTATTCTGCTTAACTCCTAAGTCGCCTGCGCTTCTTCCAATGACTTTCGCAAAGTAAAAACCGTACCACCATCAGCGCCTGCTTCCCAACCAATTTCCGCCTCGATTAGGCTCGCACGGGCGCGCATGTTCGACAATCCTCGTCCCGCCAGGTTTTTCGCTTCCGCGGGATCGAACCTCTGGCCATTGTCCTCAAGGCGCAGCACAAACTCACGGCCGTGGTTGGTCGTCACTGTCATCGTCACTCGCGTCGCGTCGGCATGCCGCAGAATATTGTTAACGGCCTCCTGGACCATACGATAAATCTGCATTTGAACGTTTGGCGGCAACTGCGTTTCTTCCTCAAGCGATTCGTCGCAAACAAACTCGTACTCAAAACGCTTCTCAGCCGGCGCATCCTGCACTGCATGCGACAACGCAAACTCAAGTGCCGCAGCGAAGCCAACGTTTTGCAAAACCGAGGGACTCAGATCTTCGCAGATACGCCGCACTTCGTGCGAAATTGATTCGATCTCGGTGCGCAATACCAGCGGATCGAGTTGCTTCTTACGCTCCCCATTTGTCGAAACCTGATCGCTCAACACCAGCAAATGCCGCAGGTCAGCCAGGGTTTGATCGTGCAGGTCGCGTGAAATACGACGTCGTTCGCGTTCCGCTTCATTTGCAAGATTCAAGCGTGCGTCTGCCAGCTCACTGTTTGCCGCAACCAGCGCTGCACTCGTGCGCGCGATGCGGCGACGCTCAAGGATGGCCCACAGCAGTGCTAACAATGCGAGCGCCAGTAGAATTGCGAGCGCGGTCGACGTCCAGGGAAACGGTGCTTTCGCAACGCTTAGTTCAAATGATAAGGGTTCGGAAGGAACCAGATCCTTCGTAAACGCCCGTGCGGTGACGCGATATTTTCCCGGTGCAAGTCCTTCTATCGCGAATTGTGCCTCGCGCGAAACTCTCTGTTTAATGACCGCATTCTTGTCGTCCACCAGAGTGAACGCATACTGAAACTGTTCTGGGAACGTCCGGCTACTTATGGCTGCGACCTCGAACAGCAAACTGTTCTGCGGATATTCGAGATTGAGACCGGTGGCCAGCTCAGTTGGAGAATGCACTCGCTTACTTATCACGCGATTCGCGTAAAGAATCGGCGCAGTGCCGCCGGGATAGTAGCGCGCCACCCCGCGACTCGTACCAATCAGGAGCAGATCATTGCCTTGCGAATCACGCGTCGGCAACACCGCGAAGACGCTTTGTGAGGGCAGGCCTTGTTCGGCATCAAAACGCGAAACAATCGCACCCAGATTCTCGTCCAGTCGAATCTTGATCATGCCGCCGTCGGTGGTCGCAAACCACGCCTCAACATTTTTCCCGTCACGATTTGCAAACACCGAGCGCGCATCAACATCTGCGACTACCAGAGTACAGGTTGTGCGCGGCCGGCAAGCGAAAACTCCACGGCCCGTAGCGAACCAGAGCGTGCCATCATGACTGCGATCGATGCCACGCACCGCGCTGTTCTTCAACGGCGTGAACGAAGCATCAACTTGCGTTTGGCGACCATCGAATGCGTAGACGTCGTCACGCAGAGTGCCAATCAACAGCCGGTTGTCGCCCTCAGCAAACAGGCTGACTGCTTCACGATCATGTGTTGAATCGACATTTGCCGGCCAGATGAGTCGCGCGCGTGAACCTTCGACGCGTTCCAGTCCACGCCCGTAGGTTGCGATGTAGATATCGTTTTGGAATGTCGCGATGGCCCGTACGTTTCCGGCCGCGTCAACTTCACCGGGTCCTGTTTCGAGGCGACTGAAACTTTCGTCCTTAACATCAATTCCTGGCGCCGCACGCTGGCCCGCGTAGAATCCAGTCGCAGCGCCGACCAGTAGGTGATTAGTCGAGTCTTCGGTGACGGAATAGATGGCGCTCCGTGAAAGATTATTGACTGAACGCCACTCAGCGGCGGAGCCGTCATACACAAACAGACCTTGATTTGTACCACAGAGAATGGTGCCGTCCGCGGTTCGATAAAGCACCCTCACAAAATTGCTTTGGGCATTACTACCGACCTGCTCGACGCGAGGAGCGTTGGGATCATAACGACAGACGCCGCGATCGGTCCCAAACCAAATGACTTGCTCACGATCCTGGAAGATTGAGTAGACATGATCTGAACGTAGCCCACCCGCAGTGCCGTCGAAAGTGAAACGTTGCGGTTTCTTTCCCGGCGCAAAAAGAAAAACTCCACGTCCATCAGACGCGACCCACATCTGATCGCCAATCGCGCGCACGTCGGTCACGGTGCCAGTAGGCGTGTCGTTGCGCGCAAGCACGGGAAGTTCTGGACCAGTAAAAAGTCCGGGCTCGTCTTTTTTTACGCGGGCACCCAACCAGAGTTTGCCGGCCGCGTCCGATTCGATGGCGCGCACGAAATAAACAGCCGGCCGCAATTCGACCTCGCGCGCCATGCCGTCTTCAATTGAGAGCACACCGCGGCTTAGCGTCCCGGCGTAGAGCTTGTCCTGAATTACTGCGAGGCTGGTGATTGGAAGCAAGCCGGGTTGTTCACGATCAGCGCTCTGCAAAGGCTGGTTCAGCAAGGATCTGGTTTGAAATGAACCATCCGGAGCGATGCTGGCTTCGTAGACGTTGCCTTGTTCGCTCGCCAGCAACACTCGATCAGCATCGGGCGCGATAATCGTAGTGATGGTTTGGCCGACGGTCTCTTTAGCAATGTCGAACCGACCCCATAACATACGCGCAGCGCCCGCTTCAGTTCCCACCCAGATTCCGCCGCGTTGATCGCCCTGCAGCGCCAGGACCCGGCTCCCACCGAGTCCCGGGATCATCGTGGTTTGGGTACGGCGTCCATCAAACTTCGCCAGTCCGCCTTCAGTGCCAAACCACATCGCGCCATCGGAACCTTGTGCAATTGCGTGCACACGATCGGATGGCAGTCCGTGGAAGAGCGTTACCGCGCCCCACTGATGCAGGCCAGTGATGGGTGTAGGCGAAGGTGAAGGCGATGGAGATGGTGAAGGAGAGGGCGTTGGCGACGAAACTGCCTGTTGATTAGGCTCTTGCGAAGCGACGTTGACGGAGGTTATGGCGAAAACTGTCGGCGCTAATAAAAGAACTGTGAAGAAAAGCGCGCGCAGAGTCAACGCCGGTTTCCTCCGTCGCTTTTTCTTTCATTACCACTTTTCTTGGCTTCCTTTTTACATTCCTCCGCGTAACGCTTGCGATCGCGTTCAATCCAGTTTTCGAGCTCGAGTGAGGCCTTTTCGAGTTCGTCGTTGTTTAAGAGGCCGCGTCGCAGCGCTTCGAAAAACGCGCGAGTGCGCACGTTGTAAGCAAGTTTTTCGTACCCTTCATGCTCGGTGCCTTCCGCGATCGACACAAAAAGTTTTTCGTACAGCGTTGCCAGTCGACTCTCGACGCCGCGCAGGCTCAGTGAACATTTGCGCGCAATAGCCCAGTTAGAAAGTCCCAGGGCGAGGTAATACAACGCTTCAGACTCAAACTCGGTTAACAACGGACGCTTGAACGAATCTTTGAACGCCGGGTCGATCATGTCGGCGCCGTCTTCAAGTACGGCTGCGACGAACCGCAGGAAGCGCGACTCGGGATTGTTTTTATGAATGAAGCCATAAGCCGGTGGTGGTTCAACTGATTTCACGATCTTACGAATCTCGTTGATATAAATTTCGTGCGGAAACTGGGTCCAGAAAATAATGCGGGCAGTAGGGAACTCGCGCCAGATCGCACGCGCGGCTTTCACGCCGGAGAGCTTGGGCATTTGGATGTCGAGGATAGAAACGTCGGGTTTGTGCTCCAACGCGAGCTTGACCGTTTCCTCGCCATCCGCTGCTTCAACGATTGGGACGTGTGAATGAAATTCTTTTTCGAGGATATCGCGCAGGTAGTGCCGCTGGGCAACATTGTCTTCAGCAATTAGTATTGGCATTGGGTTGATTATCAGATCAAAAAGTGATGCACGTCCACTTGTTCTGCTCGTGGCTCCAGGCAATTTCGCAATTGAGCTTTGAACCATCCCCGCGCTGGCCGCTAACCCAGATGTCGCCGCTTAAGCGACTGATTTGAGCTTGCGAAAGCTCTTCGTTTTTGAAGATCCAATACAGATCAGAACTCTTCTCATGCCGGGCGATAAAAATGATCAAACTGAATTGCTGCGTAGTCGGTAATCTCTGATCCGTAACAATCAGTGCCAGGCCGTATGCTCCAGCGACCTCGCCACTAACCTGTTGGCGCACAGTGAAGTTTTGGTGGCCTGGAACTCTCTTCCAGGTCGTCAAATAAGCTTTGGTTTCCCAGTCGTAAAGCGGATCAAAAACGGTCGCCAGGAAATGATCGAGAGTGTCCGGTGGTGTAGGACTGGGCGAAGCGGTTGAGACCGGTGTTGGATCTTGTCTGGTTCTCACCGACGATTGCTGATTGCGACGACAGGCTATTGTGGTCGTCAACAAAAGGAAAGTGAACAGCAGTGTTGGCAAGGATCGAATCTTCACACCGAATTCTTGTCACGTTGTGGCAAATGGTTCAATGTGGCTTGCCACACAGAGCCAGGCGGCTGCAACGTCCGGTGCGGTTTGCATTTCCGGAATCTCATTTAATCAGCGCGTACCGCGCGATCGCTGTTATTTTTTAACAGGCGTGGTCCGTCGGAAGTATCGGAAGACCGGATGCCTATTCAATATTTTTTGGATATCTGCGCGAACACGGTTCTTGTCAGGCAACTTGTACACTTCTTCAAAAAACCTCCAGCCTCGTTCTTCTTCGCAAACGAATTCATAATCGAGCACCACTGACAACAATTGTCCGAGCGAGGCATTTTCATTTCTGCGTACATCTTGTTCGGCTTTATTAATATCGTTCAATAGACATCTCTTAAAGTAGGGATTAGCAGGCAGGTACTGTCCGGCCACTGGGTCGTACTGGAAAATCACGCTGGGAAGTGGGGTATCCATGGTAGTCAATCGCCAATGTTCAAAGCCGTAGAAGTCAGTTATCGGAACTGTGATTTCAAACAATCCATTACCGTCAATATCAGAGAACTGCATATCCCCAGCTTCGCGACCCACTCGAAATTTCTGCCCATCGAAAATGATGTTGAATCCGCGCGAGAAATCTACAACCCATTGAACACCCGAGCGCGAGATCTCCTGAGACACGATTAGTTGGTCCTCCCCATTGTTAAGCACGGGAAACCAACCGGCGGCTGAAGAGTTTCCCATCGCAGAATCAATGCCTGCATCAAACCTGGCGATAATTCTTTTCGTGTGCTCAACGACAAAAAAGGAACTCTCAACGCTTTGCGGTGGCAGGCCCATCGGCGGTCGGGCCAGGTATTTCTTTTGAATTAGGTACCTGGGATAGGTAAGACGTTCCCAACTACGTACTATGCTGTCGGCAGGGATGATTTGTGCCGGTGTATGGCAGCCATTCTCACCTTCGTGATGCGAAACGGCCGAAGACGTCTTCCTTGGTTCGACATATGGCGAACGAGGCGTACAGTACCCTAAAAAACTTAGGAGGAGTTCGAGGGCCACGAGAATACCCGTTAGGCGATCCATATCACCTCCTATTAGCTGCTAATCAAGCAACGGCCAGCAATGTGGAATGCCACACTTCACCACGTGGCGCGCCTTAGCGGGTCTAAACCGCCCGACTTTAGGCAAGAGAAAAGGTCACAGACTCAAGGAAGTCGCGATAATAGAGATGGAGGGTTCCTTAGATCGCGAAGATTTGGGGAAAACCCGATGAAACCGCCGTCACAAGTACCGTGGTGTTCCGATGTTATAAAGGAACACTACCTTTTTGTGTTTAAGGAGAGAACATGCCAAGGACGCCTATCCCCGAATATCTCGTGCACGATCCGAGTGAAGTCAAACAGAATGCAGAACGCTTTGACGATTTGTGTCGCCTTGCTGAGGACGCTGCCCTTCCAGTGGTGCAACAAGCGCTGATCCGCGAGACTTCAGTTACTGGAGCCGAGGTTCTGACCGACGAAACGAAACACGCCCTCGAAGGACTGCTGGAAGAAGTGGCGGGGTTGAAAGATGCAGAAGTGAAAGAAATGCTCTGCAATGTGCAGCGAAGCTTGAGTCATGCGATGCCCGACCCAGACGACGCTGAATGTGTTCAGCATGCAAAAGAATTTTCCCAGACTCTCATGAGCACCTGGCTTGAAATTCTGAGAAAGGCAGAGGAAGAACAGGAGATAGTGCAGCTTGATGACTATTTACTGCCAGAGGATAACGCCGGCCGCTTCAAGCTGATCATGCAGCGATTTGTCCCTCCAAAACCGAAAATGCCGGAAGATCTTTCCGAAGCTGCTGCGCTTTTTGCAGTAACTGAAGAAGACGTGACCACAGTATTGACAACACTTCGGGTTAAGCTTTTTTCACAACCATTTCGCGTAGATCTTCCGTTCGACCTTGGGCTGATTGGCGCGCCCAGTGGAGTCATGCTCACGAACGACCGCACATTTGAGATTGTTGTGGCGGAGCTTGAACGCCAGGAAAAGGAAAAGCGAGAACGCGAGGAGCAAGAACGTCAGCGAAAGCGCCAAGAAGAACGAAAGCAATTCGAGGACTGGCCGATCGAGGTAGGCGTTGGAATGGTGGTGGTTAACGCTGCAGCGTTTGGTAGTGTTAGAGCCAAGGTTGCTGCTCAGAAGCTAAGTAAGCCCCTGAGCGCTCGTAATTATCGTTGCTTCAAAAACGTCGCCTCGCTCAAGCCCAAGCATCTCGACGTGACAAACCTAAATAACCGGGTCCGACATGCCATAGCTAGATCACACTAAATGTGATTTCCTCAGCTATTTCGCCGTTGTTGTTTGGGAGCGGGACAAATCCATAAGCACCGAATCCTGTGCCGCGATAATCTCGACCCGTTTGACGTGCTGCCAACAGACGCTCCACCACCAAGACCGAAGGATCGCTAGGCGAATAATACAGCCGCAAAACCTCACACTGATGGGGCCACCCGCCTCGCTTGCCGTATCTATCGAGTTGCATCAGCGTGCCCACGACAAATTGACACTCATCATCGCCCAGGTCGGGTTGACGGCACAAAGAGGGTTGCACCGGTAGATCTCCATGTTGGGGAAACAAGTAATGAGTATGGCCACTCAGGACTAGATGAGCCAATGGATATGGTCCATTTGGTTCAGGTGTGTCAAGCTCCTTCGCCACCTTCCCATCGTCTTTCATCGACATTTGAAATCTAGGGCGGGGTGGGGGGTAGTGCACTGGATGATGAATCGCCAGAATGCGAAAGTCGCGCCGGCCGGGCGCGTATTTTAGATCGACAAGGGTTCGGAACGCGCCCAATTGGCTACTGCCAACTTCTCCGATAGCCAGCGTATTGTTTATTCGGTCGTGTTGTACGCTATCGACGAAGAAGAGCTGCACATCTCCATGTCCATGCGGTATCGGCACAGTTAGCGCTAAAGTTGGGTCGCCCACGGTGTAGTCCTGGCCGGCTAACACCTTCTTCTGGTCCTCAAAATCTGAACTGACCGCCCAAGCCGGGAATTTTCCTGGCCACGCATCGTGATTGCCATATATTCCAACCTGTTCGGGACAAACCTTCTTCAGTTCGTCAAGATAAAGTTTCCCCAGAGTCAAGGAATCCAAATCGCCGAGGCTGGTTAGATCTCCGGTGTCGACGACCCACGTTTTGCACTGAGACCACTCAGGATCTTTAGAGGAGATTTCACTCAAAAACCGTTTGAAAAGACCTACTGCCAGCTGATCATGGGGCGCGGTGCCATCCTCGATTAGTTCCACGAGATCGGGTGGGAGCAATCTGCGGAGCTTTCGGATCCAGTTTCGCAGCGTAGTGGCTTGAGGGGACTTAGGATCACTTACATGCAGATCTGAAATGTGAACGATTTGAAGGAAAGGTTTGAAGTCGTCCATGAGGGGCCTCCTGTTGGCGAGTAACCAGAGGGTTTAATTCATTCGAAGCAACTCGGTAACCTCGTCTCCGAGTCGTTCCGCGATCCGGGCTTTGAGTTTTTCGCGTATCCGTTGCAGGCGCTTCCGTTCGCGAGGATTAAGGCTTTGACGGAAACCGGGTTCTCTTGAAACTAATGCGACTAAGTCTCGATCCTCCGGTTCCATTTCGTCAAGCAAATTTGCGGTGACTTCCAACAGACGTCGGATCATGATTTGTCGATCCGGAATTGGCTGTGGATCGATCGCTTCGACCGATGGTTCGTTCGTCGTCGCAAACCAACGATGCGAGGAACGCAACCGAAGTAAGTCTGCGATTCTGCGCTTGAGGATCAGCATTCCCAATTTATACAGACGCAGCCGCTCATCTTCGTTTGCCGGAACGGTCGACCGAAACCATGCCATGGGCAAATCTTGGACGCGCCGATTTATGTGCGCTGACAAAGCGAACATTGTCTCGCTCAAAAGATCATCATGATCTTCGCGCAAGGCCGGCAGGCGCCTGCGGAGGTATTTCTGATACTCTGCTCGTATTGCCGGGAGTTCCGACTCCCACCATGCAGTTTCGCCACTGTTCTGGTTCAGCGTCACTCGGATCCAATCATCGTAGACCGAAAGATAATGGCGGTAAGGAAGTGGTCTTCGCGCAGCGCATTGAATACAGTCGGAATCTTAACGTGTAGTCTCTGAGTTTTCGTCCATTATTTTCCTACACTGCGAAGTGATGAGCAAGAATTCAACTAGTAGGTGTCTAGGAGATTAGAGTATTCCCATCGCGAACACTTTTCTGGTTTCGCGAGTTTATGATAAGTGTCTACGTCATGAAAATCCGATACCTGTTCTTAACACTTACGCCAGCACTTATTTCTTCCGTTCTGGTTGTTTCCCAGATTCGAGCTCATGTCGAGCCGAAGAAGCCAGCGACGTCGCTCGACCAGAATCCTTCGGCAACTGCGCCACCTCGTGACGAAAAGCTCTGGAAGAAAGCACTCGAGATTCATCGCAAGGCGATTGTGGTCGATACGCACAACGACATCACGACGCCGATGACCAACGATGATTACGATCTGGGTGGCGAGCCGCCTTATCCGTATCGCACCAGTATCGAGCGGATGAAACAAGGTGGGTTGACGGCCGAATTCTTTTCACTTTACGTGCGGCCGTGGTACGTGACGCACGGCGGCGCCGCCAGACGCACGCTCGACATGATCGATGCGGTGTATCGTGCCGTAGAACGTCATCCCAATGACCTGATGCTCGCAACATCTGCGTCCGACATTCGTCGCGCTAAGAAGCAAAAAAAGATCGCGGCGTTAATGGGCATCGAGGGCGGTCATGCAATCGAAAATTCACTTGCCACTCTCCGTGAGTTTCATCGTCTGGGCGTTCGTTACATCACGTTGACCTGGAACAACACGAATGATTGGGCTGATGCCGGCCGCGGCGAGAAGACGCATCACGGCCTGTCGCCATTCGGTGAAGAAGTGGTGCGAGAAATGAACCGGCTCGGAATGCTGGTAGACGTTTCGCACGTTTCAGATGAAACGATGAGCGATGTGCTGGATATTTCCAAGTCGCCGATCATCGCATCCCATTCGTCGGCGCGCGCTCTCAGTGACGTTCCCCGCAACATCCCCGACGACTTGCTGAAGCGCATCGCAAAAAACGGCGGCGTGGTTCAGGTGAACTTTTACAGTGTGTTTGTTGACACCGCCACCGTCACTCCGCAGAACGACGAACGCAATCGTTTGAATAAAGCGCAACAGGACTTGCTCGATGCTAAGTATAAGGACGACCCGGAGCGTCTCGCAGAGGAGGGCGACAAGCTTGACGCAGCCCGCCCACTCCCGCCGCTGCCGCTTTCAAAACTGATCGATCACATCGATCACATTGTGAAAGTGGCGGGCATCGATCATGTGGGCATTGGTGCCGACTTTGATGGCGCGGTGGATTTTCCCGAAGGTGCGCAGGACGTCTCGATGTTACCAAACATCACTTATGAACTACTGCGGCGCGGTTACAGCGAAAAGGACATTCGCAAAGTGTTGGGTGAAAATTTGCTGCGTGTGTTTGCCGAGGCCGAACGTGTCAGTCGTTCTATGAGCAAATCGATTAGTGGTGATGGAAGTCTAAAGCGAATTCGCTAGCAGCAACAGGTTAAGACTGGGCTTTGCCCTCTGATGTGAGGAAGGTCTTCGACCTTCCAAATACGGATCGTCAGAATCCTTGGGGCTGTGCCCCAAACTTAGGGCGTAGGCCTAACATGTTTCAAGAACATATTCACGGAAGGCCACAGGCCTCCCTCACATCAGAGGGCAAAGCCCTAACGGTTGGTCTGCATTAAGTTTCAGCGGTGGTTACTCTACTTCTTTATTTTGATCGCTTTGTGGGTTCTTCCCCTGGTCACGAACGTTTCCTTCTCCGCCCGTGAAGCCGCCCGGATTTTGCTGCGATTGTCCGGTGCCCTGGATGCCGCCACCCTGATTAGCACTTTCATTTTGCTGCGGGTTGCGGCCTTCGTTTTGTTGGCCCTGTGCGCCTTGATAGCTGGCTCCAGCGCTCGCGCCTAGTGCTTTATCCTGATTGTGAGCATTTGCTTGATTGTCGTTGCGATCCTTTTCTTCTGCCATATGATCCTCCTTGATCACTTAAATGTCCAAAGACTCATCTGCAAACTAGCGTGTGCGTATTCTGTATCAACGAGCGTGCCACTATTGAGCTTTGAAATTCGCGGACTGCTCCCTAGCTTGTGTTTTTAAGACGTACACGTTTCGCAGAATCAATACATCCGAACTGAGCCAGGGGGATGCGAAGGTGGGAATTAGGAGCGGGCGCAAGCGCCTCTCCCGACCCAGAGCTTACTTTGAATGCGCGATTAATTTTCGTTGAACGCCTTTCAATCCGCGTCCAGATCGTAAAGCTGAAGGTCGGGAAGGGGGCTCGTCCCCGCTCGTTTGATATACTTTTGCCACGTTGAAGCCAGCCGGAATTTACATTCACATCCCCTTTTGCTGCTCGCGTTGTTCCTACTGTGATTTCGCCACCGGTATGTATGACAGCGAAATCGCGGAGCGTTACGTTAGCACTCTCGTGCGTGAAATTGAGCAGTGGCGGAAAGTCGATTCACCGGAGCCTGTCGATACGATTTACTTCGGAGGCGGCACGCCATCGCTCTTGAAGCCAGCTCAACTCGAACACATTCTGAGTGGTTTGCGACAACGATTTCACGTGGTAGCGGACGCGGAAATAACTATCGAGATCAATCCCGGTAGTTCAAACAAGGAAACTTTGGCTGAACTTCGTGAGCTCGGCATCAACCGGACAAGCTTCGGACTTCAGACCTTCGATGATCGCGAACTGGCCCGCTTAGGACGGTCACACACGGTCGCCGATGCGCGTCGCACCTTCAGCGACTTAATCGATGTTGGGTTTGAAAACGTAAGTTTCGATTTAATCGCTGGCCTTCCCGGTCAAACCATGGACGGCTGGAAAAAAAATCTCGCTGAAGCATTTGCGCTGCGACCGCAGCATCTATCGTTTTACCTATTGGAAGTGCACCAGGGGACGCCACTTGCCGAACATATCAAGAAGGGTCAACAACCAAAGCCGGATGAAGATTTAGCAGCTGAGTTATACGAAGTGATGCTGGACCACGCTGCGGCTCAAGGTTACGAACATTACGAGATTTCAAATCTCTCCCTGCCAGGTTTCAGATCGAGGCATAACACGAAATATTGGACCTGCGATCCCTACTACGGCTTCGGTTGTTCGGCCCATTCCTACGACGGCGAACTACGCCGTTGGTCCAATGAACGAGATATCTTGAAGTACATGGAGAATCTCGAGAATGATCGTAGCGTGATTGTTAATGAAACCCTTTTGAGCGAGGAAGATCAGCGTGCGGAGTCAGTCTTTCTTGGTTTGAGACTGATGGAAGGACTGAGCTTGAGTGAATACCGGCAAAAGTTTGGCGCGGACCTGCAAGCAAAATACGGCAAGGATTTGTTGCGCTTTCGCGAGGCTGGCTTAGTCGAACTAGGTGACGATTTGTTGAGACTAACGCGAAGTGGTGCGTTGTTGTCGAACGAAGTGTTTGCTGCGTTTGTTTAAAAACTATCCGCAGATTACGCAGATTAGATTTCGAGCAGTTTAGTTGAGCGTTTTTGGTTTGTTTTCGTGAAAGTGAATTACGCAACTTGTCTGTCTGAAATCCAATCTGTGTAATCTGTGGATAGTGCTGCAATGACCAAACCTCTAATCATTGCCATTGATGGACCATCAGCGTCGGGCAAGTCGACGCTGGGGCGGATGCTGGCGCGCGCTCTGAATTTGCTCTACATCGATACTGGTTCCATGTATCGTGCGGTCGCGCTCGCAGTGATGGACTCAAGCGTTAGCGCCAGTGATGATGTCGCTGTCGGTTCACTGGCGAATCGCATTGATATCGACCTCCAGGGAGATCCTGATTCGCTCCGGGTGACCCTGGGCGGCGTTGATGTTACTGATCAAATACGCACCGAAGAGGTGACCCACTTGTCGTCGATCATTTCAACCATCCCGGAGGTGCGGCGAGCGATGGTTGCACGGCAGCGTGAGATGGGACAACGCGGCGCCGTGCTCAACGGGCGCGACATCGGCACGGTTGTATTTCCAGATGCCGACGTGAAATTTTTTCTTACCGCCGAGCCTGATGCGCGCGCGCAACGACGCTTTATTGAGGAACAAGAAGTCCAGCCTGATGCGAATTACCATACAACTTACGCTGATCTGATTGAGCGCGATCGGCGCGACTCCAGTCGCGCAGACTCACCGCTGGCCGTGGCAAAGGATGCAATCGTTCTGGACTCAACTGGCTTGTCAATCGATGAAGTGTTTCAGAAGATGATGAAGTCGGTTGAACAGAAAAGCGCAGGCGAGCCCTCTTCCAGCGCCGAAGGCGCGAACTAAGAAAGCCTGGGGTGAAGCCCCATGTCACTATGTTTACTGGAATCATAGAAGAGTTGGGTACTGTGAAAGTCATAAATCCGCGGGGCCAGGACGCGCGTATTGTGATTGAAGCTCAAATCGTCACCGAGGATGCACATGAAGGGGACTCCATTGCCGTTAACGGCGTCTGCCTCACTGCGCTCGACGTGCAGAAGACTTCGTTCGTTGCTGACGTTTCTCGCGAGACGCTCAATCGTTCCACGTTGGGATATTTACAAACCGGCACGCGCGTCAATCTTGAGCGCTCAGTCACACCCGTTACTCGACTGGGCGGGCATCTGGTTCACGGGCACGTTGACGCACGCGGAACATTTCTGGGCGCTGAGGCTCATGATGGTTCCTGGACCGTGCGCATTGGTTATCCGGCAGAAATTGCTCGCTATCTGGTTTTTAAAGGCTCTGTTGCCGTCGAAGGAATCAGCCTGACCATCGCGGAACTTCATGACAATCATTTCGAAATCGCGGTCATTCCAAAAACGTGGGAAGTGACAAACTTTTCGCACTTGCGTCCCCAGGATCCAGTGAACCTTGAAGCAGACGTGATCGCAAAGTATGTAGAACGCCTGTTGCAACAGCGCGATCAGGAGAGCTCTAGATGAGTGAACTGAAACTCTTTATTGGCGTACTGTTCACAATGATTTTGTTGTCTGGAGCGGCCCACGCGCAGCAACCACTTTCGGCAGTGGGTGACGCACCTTCCGCTGAGAAGGTCGCATTGATTAAGCAGATACTCGAATTGACCAGTTCGAAGAAGACTATCGACGCAATGCTGAAAGCCCGGACTGACGAAATGGAAAGACAGCTTCCGGAGATTACCTGGCAGTCAGTTGCGGAGATGAATGAACTTAAGTCGCTTACTGCGGCTCAACGCGAGCAACTTCATAATCAGGTGATTGCGAGTATGCACGACCTTAGCGAGCGTATCTACGACCGGATAAAGCAGAGAATTGACTTCAACAAAGTCATCGAAGACATTTCAATTCCACTGTACAACAAGTATTTCACTGAAGCTGAGCTGAAGGATCTGCTGACGTTTTATCAATCACCAACGGGCAAAAAAGTCGTAGAGGTATTGCCAGAACTGACAACGGAGGCGATGAATCAAACAGCTCAGGTACTCGCGCCCCAATTACTGGAGCTGGTATCACAAATTGAGCGCGAGGAAAGTGAACGAATGAAAAAGCAGGTTCTACAAGAAACGTCAACACCGAAACCTAAAACTACGCCAACCAAACGTCCGGCATCGCGCCGCAAGACTCACTAAGCAAACCGGCAAATCTTGTACGAGGCAGTTGACTTTCAAATCTCATTAACACCGCGGCTTTAGCCCGGTGGTTAAAGGCACTCGCATATGATCTGAACCGTTTCAACGGTAATCATATAGTTGACGAATCCAGAATCTGCATCGGCAAGCGCGAGAGGATCGATTGAAGACCTCGCCGAGGTGGGCCGACAAATACGGAACCGGGAGCGTAGCGACCGGGTTCGTGGAATCCAGGCCGGTTGTGTTAAATGGCTCGTGATGAACATGTAATGATCTTGATTAGAACAGCTGTGTGGCATTCAACGGACCCGGTCGCTGACGCTCCCGGTTCCGTATTTGTCGTCCCTCCTCAAGTTTTTTCATCGCTGGGAACGACCAATTGATTCGTCAGTATATGATTACCGTTTCAACGGTTTCCCATCGTTTGCGGATCCTCGAAATCGCGGCAAAAACCGTTGAAACGGTTCAGAAGATTGAAGAGTCATCCTTACCACCGGGCTAAAGCCACGGTGTTAATAAGAGAGCCACTGGGACCCCAATTCAAACTGAATCGGTAGCGACCTATCTCCATTTGCCTGAAACCACAGGTCTTAGCATAATGACTAACCTGTAACTGACTGGACCACGCGTATGCATTTCGACACTATCCAGGACGCTATCAACGAGATTCGCGAGGGACGCATGATCATCATCGTTGACGATGAAGATCGTGAGAACGAGGGCGATCTTGTTTGCGCAGCGGAGAAGACTACGCCAGAGATCATTAACTTCATGGCACGTCACGCTCGCGGTTTGATCTGCCTGCCGCTCACCGAGGAACGCTGTGACGAGTTGCACTTGACCACGCAAGTTGCTGACAACACTTCTTTCCTTGGTACCGCGTTCACAGTTTCCATCGATGCTCGTAAAGGAATAGCCACCGGCATCTCAGCCGCGGATCGTGCGACGACAATACAAGTCGCCGTCGACCCCGCAACGCGTCCCCAGGATCTCGCGCGACCAGGTCATATCTTTCCATTGCGTGCAAAAACCGGCGGTGTGCTGGTGCGACCGGGACAGACCGAAGCGAGCGTCGACATTGCGCGCATCGCAGGTCTTTATCCGGCGGGTGTTATTTGCGAGATCATGAATGAGGACGGCACCATGGCGCGGTTGCCGCAGTTAAAAAAATTCGCCGAAGCATTCAATCTCAAAATGATCACGGTGGCCGATCTGGTTCGGTATCGCATCAGCAAAGAGACACTCATCAAGCGAACGGTCGACACGGTGCTACCAACCGTCTATGGTCGATTTCAAGCCATTGCTTACGAAAACATAATTAACGGCGATGTGCACCTGGCAATGGTCATGGGTGATGTGCGCACAGATCAACCCGTGCTGGTTCGTGTCCACACTGAAAATGTCACCTGCGACATGTTTGGGTCATTAATCGACGACACTGGTTTTCAGTTGCACACGGCGCTGGAAAAAATCGCCGCGGCCGGCCAGGGTGTCGTGCTTTACCTGCGACAGCGCGATCACAGCCTCGATCTCGTGAATCAGTTGCGAACTTATGCAGTTATGCAGGAAAAATCCATCAGCAAGCCGGAGGCGAGCCTGGAAACTGGCTACGGTACCGACCGCGATTACGGCATCGGCGCCCAGATACTTCATGACCTGGGGCTGCGTCGTATACAATTGCTGACGAATCATCCCCCCAAAGTTGCGGCTCTGGAAGGTTTTGAGCTTGAAGTGGTTGGTAATGTACCGTTGGGCCAACCGGCGCACCTGAAGGAAACGCCACAGGAAAAACAAACGCTTCCGGAAAAGTGAGAGCAACGTACTCGGGTCTTGGTGTCATCTGTCTCTCAACAGTGAACCCGACGATGGTTTACAGTTGTCACTTATATCCAAAGCGCATTTAGTTCGGGATTCCCTCTCCCAATTCGTTTTACTAACATCCACGCGGACTGTCCGCGTGCGTTGCGTTCAGCCATAATGTTGGCTGCCTGTTATGAGTGTAGACGATCGCGACAAAGGTCCGGCTCAGGACGAACCTCAATCAGATTCCTCTTCTTCTCCGTCACCCACCAGCGGAAAGAAGATTCGTGATGCACTGCGTTCAAAGACTGATAAACCTCTGCCGCCCCTGGCTGAGGCAATTGCCGAGCGGGACGCGCAGCGCAAACACCCCATCACGCCACAAGGACGCCGGCGCCGTTTTCTCAGTCGCCGAAACTTACTGATCGCGACCACCGCCGCTGCAATCGGGATTGTCGCGTTGATCTTGCTAGTCGGATTTCTTTACCGGCTTGGCTACGTCGATCGGTACGTCGCGGGTCAAATCAAGGACACGTTTGCAAAATATGGAATCCGTGCCGAAATAAAAGAGTTTCACGCCGGTTTCCCGCCGCAAACAGTGGAGATGTCCGGGGTAGAGCTTTTCGACCAGCAAACCGGAGAAAAGCTCGGCAAGATTGATCGTTTGACTGCGACGATTCGCGTTGAAGATTTATACGCACTCAATCTAACCAGAAACATCACACTGAAAGACCTCAAGATCGAGGGACTCGAGGCGTGGGTAACATTCGACGAGCAGGGCCGTTCCAATTTTAGAAACATCCACATCCCACCGCCCGAAACGAATCGCCGTATTCTTTTTGCCTACACAGCCGCCAACGTCGAGATCAAAAGTGGCGTCATTCATTACGGCGACGAACGTCATGAAATCTCCGGTGAGGCGCGAAACCTGCAAGCCACTATTGCGCCGGTAGATCCGAGCCTTCCCGAAGAGTCGCGGATGCATCAGGTAACGTTTTCCGTTTCGAATTCCACCTTCACTTACGACGGTCGTTCAGTTGAGAACATCGAAATCCAGGCGCGTGGTGGTGTGAACGAAACGCGGGCCGACATTCAACAACTCGTGTTGCGTTCGCCCGTCGCAGAAGCGACGTTGCAGGGTTCGCTGAACGACTGGCGTGCCCTGCGTTATCAGATGAACATCACTTCTTCCGTCGACCTCACGCAACTATCGGATTTGCTACAGCCGGGGGCCACTTTACGTGGCAGCGGGAAATTTGCCGGAGTCGTGACGGGCGAGGGCGACAAGTACAAAGTCGAAGGCACGATCAATTCAGACGCTTTGGCTGCCGACAATCTTCGTTTGCAAGGCTTGACTGTGACCGGCCGAGGAAGCGGCGAAGGTCGCACATACGACATTAACGGGAAGGCGGTTGCAACTCTGCTCAGTGCCGGCGATTTCCAGCTCAACAACGTGCAGCTGGTCGGCAATGTGATGGGCACCGGTTCCGACTTCCGTTGGGTAGGTGAACTGCGTGCTGCCGCCGAACGAAGTTATGGCACCACGCTTACCGGTCTCATTCTTCAGGACGCGCGCGCTGAAATGAATAATGGCGTGCTCACTGCATCGGCGCCGCGGTTCAGCGCAAACAGCCTGGTCACATCAGGGGCGCGTGCGAATGGAGTTTCGGCGTCGAATCTGCGCGTCCGCAGCGAAAACGGCGTCACTACTGCAAATGTCGGGCAGGTCAAGGCCGGCACAATCGTCGGTTCAAATACAAAGGTAAACGGCGTCACCGCCAACAATATCGACATTGTTAATCGTGGTGACGTCACCAGTGTTGTGGTTAAGAACGTACAGGTCGGCTCAACCAATGCAGCCGGCGCAGAAATAGGCAACATCAATATCGCCGGGGTGCGGCTCTCGGTGCGTAACGGTCGCGTCGAAGGTTCGACAGCCGACATCAATGCCGGCACGGTGAAACTCGCCGATGGTCAGGTTGAGGCAGTTAAGTTGGCCAAGCCGGTATTCGTTGTTGAGCCCTCAGGTCGTTATCGCGCGAGCGCCGACTTGAGTATTGGCGGTGGTGTGCTGGGCCAAATGAATATGGGCCAGGCAAGCGCCCGCCTGGTAGCAACCAGTTCTGAAATTCAGCTTAACGATTTCAAGGCGGATGTGTTCAACGGCAGTGCTGCGGGTAATGCGCGCATTGCCACGACGCGGGGTGGCACGTCGCACATTTCGGCCACGTTTGATCAACTCGATGTTGCTGGCCCACTGACTGCACTTGCGGGCTCGCCCGTACCACTTGCTGGAAAAGCGACAGGTAAGGTCGACCTCGCTTTTCCTGGAACTGACTTCAAACAAGCCACGGGCACAGTTACTTCGAATTTTGTAGCCGACACCACGCAAACGGACGATCGCATTCCTCTTTCCGGAGTGGTGGCGATTCGTGCCGATCGCGGGCTCTTCACGATTGATCGCGTCGATCTGCAGACGACGGCGACCAAGTTAAGTGCGACTGGTCAGTTTTCATTCTCAGGTGATTCCAATCTTCAGGTCAGTTTGAATTCCTCGGCTGCAAGTGAACTTCAGACTGTCCTGATCTCATCGGGCTTGTTGTCTGAAGTTGAAGAACAAATGTCGACTTACGGAGTCGAGCTGGCTGGACCACTGGCGTTCAACGGAATTTTGCGGGGCCGTCTCAGCAATCCTGACATCGATGGCCAAGTTTCATTAGGAACTTTGCTAGTGAATGGCACCGATCTCGGGAGTCTCACTGCGTCCGTGAACATGACAGCAGACCGTTTGCAGATTGCTGATGGACGTCTAACTGAACGCGATGGCGGCGGTATGCAGTTTACTTTGGACGCTCCTCGCACGGGACAAAACAACATCACATTTAATGCAACGCTGGATCGGGTGAACGCGGGCAACATAATTGCCGCGCTGGCGCTGGGAAAAAAGAGCAGTCAATTAGCGGCATCGCAGGGTGAGGCGTCGGGCAAAATCTCGATCACCGGTATTCCAAACGCAATGACCGGCAGCGCGGACATAAGCATGGGGCCCGGTAAATTGTTTGGAGAGCCCGTCAACAGCATGACGGCTCGCGCCACCTTCGCAGGATCAAAAGTAACGGTCGAAAGCATTGATGCACGATTACCCGCCGGTCATGTAGTTGCCAGCGGCACGTATGACAATGAAACTAAATTGTTCGATTTTCAGGGGCGGGGCGAAGGCGTACAACTAAGTCGACTGCTTGCGTTCAGCACTCAACCCAACCTCCCAACTGTTTCAGGCACGGCCGACTTCACTGCGCATATTACGGGCAATGGTTCAGCCCAAGATTTTTCCGATTACCAAATCACTTTCGACGGCACCGGCAAGGACGTGGTGATTAATGGTCGCTCTGCCGGAACTCTTGCGCTCGTTGGCCGCACTGAAAACAAGCAACTCAATATTTCGCTAACTACGGGAATCTTTGGGACTACTCCGCAAGTCGTCACGGCCCAGGTAAATCTTGGCACTGAACATCTGGCAGCCAATCTTGAAACAACGCTGAACAACGCCGACCTCAGTGGACTTCTGAAGATGTTGGTCCCAAACACAGACGTTACAATTTCTGGCCTCGCCACCGGAACAATTAAGGCGACTGGCAATCTGCTCGATGAAGATGGTTACTTTTCGAAGAACGGGCTGCAGGGAACAGCGAATTTCTCGAGTCTCACGTTTCGTGTTGAAGACATTCAGTTAACTGCAACGTCACCACTGATTGTGAACTTCTCGCCAAACGAAGTGACATTCGAGAAGACACAATTCACCGGACCCGGCACCAACATCGTTCTCGGTGGCACGCTCGCGCTCGGGCCCGATGGTCGTCAGAACATGACTGCTGACGGACAGCTGAACCTGCGAGTTTTGAACGGATTGAGTCCCGATGCCTTCACGTCAGGCACGGCGGAGGTGGCGGTACGAGTAACCGGGAGTTACGAACAACCGAGACTCAACGGCACAGCGTCGGTTAATGGTGGATCGATTTCGTTGTTGATTGGCAACGAGCGTTGGACCATCGGCAATCTGAAAGCACTCGTCAGATTTAGCTCGAACCAGGCGCAGATCGATTCAATGACGGGAACGTTGGGTGGTGGTCATATTTCTGCCACCGGCGGCGCATTGCTCGACGGCCTCACAATTGCTCGCTTTCTTTTTAACATCCATGGCGAAAACGTGAGTGCTCCCTATCCGACAAATTTCCGCACTACGGCCGATATTGATCTGGAACTGAAAGGAACATCGCGCGAACAACTAATCGGCGGGCTCGTGAATGTCCGGCGCAGTGAATACACCCAGGACATTGAACTCGCAGACCTGATCAACTTCCGGCAAAACGAATCGATCGAGGAAGGTGGCGAAATTGAAATAACGCGAGCGGCCTTTTGGAACGATTTGCGTGTTGAGGGACGCAATGCGCTGGTAGTGCGCAATAACCTTGCAGATTTAGTTGCCTCAGTTTCGCTGCAGGTGAACGGTCCCGTTAAAGACCCGGTTGTGTCGGGAAGAATTACCGCAACCAGTGGCACCTTGAATTTCCGAAACGATCGTTATGACATTAATCGCGCGCTGGTAGACTTTCCGCCGCAAGCACAGGCTGATCCGGTTCTCAATATTCAGGCAGAATCACAAATTCGCGGCTATCGCGTTAATGTTGGTCTTACCGGGCCACTGTCGCAACCACAGGCGGTGATCAGCTCCGAACCTTCATTGCCACAGGCTGACGTCGTCTCATTGATAACTACTGGCCAACTGACTTCAGGCGAAACGAGCACCTCAATTTTGTCGCAGTCGGGACTCGGTACGGCGACGAGCCTTTTGACTGATGCCCTGATTAATGCTCCCGCGCAGCGAGCGACCAGCAGACTCTTCGGTCTGAGCCGGTTTGAAATTAATCCAGTCATCAGTGGGACAGGCAGCACGCCGGCAGCGCGACTAACGCTCGGCAAGCGACTCAGCAAGGACGTTTCGGTCACTTATTCGACGAATGTAACCTCCGACCCAAATCAAATTTTGGCCGTCGAATATCGAGTTTCCGACCGCCTCTTTTTCATTGCGCAATTCGAGCAGGTTTCGACGCGAAAACTGACGACCCGCAACAACAATTTCAGCTTTGAGATCAGGTTTAGAAAACGGTTCTAGGGGCGGTCAGGTGCAAAGGTTCTTTTCGACAGCGGTTCTGACAATCATGGTGCTCTTTGGCGGCGTGGTGGCGCTGGCAAGCTCGACGTTTGAGGAATACGAAGGACGTCCGGTGGTCGCGGTCGAAGTTGTCTTTGAAGGTTCGCCGGCTGATCCGGCAGTCGAAGCCGAGTTTCTGTCAATCATTCGCGTTGTTCCCAACACTCAATTCTCCGCGGTGACAATCCGGGACTCATTACAGGCTTTGTTCGACTCGGAAAGAGTTGCCAATGCGCGCGTCGAGGTAGTGCCAACGACGCCCACCAGGAACGGACCGTTGCGTTTGCGTTTCGTTATCAAACGACAGGTTCAGATTGGTGATGTGCGCTTTGACTTGACTCCGCCGACGGGCACACCAATTTCTGAAGATGAGCTGCGCGCACGCGTAAACATCAGCCAGCCCGGCACGCGTCTCTCGCGACAACTCGTGTCGCGCAATACCGAAGAACTACTTGTCTTTTTACGCGACCGTGGTTACTTCAACGCCGTCGTGGAACCTCAAGAACAACTCGACGCGAGTGGCACGCGCGCTACGGTGACCTACCGCATCGTTCCCGGTGAACAGGCCCGCGTGGAAGCTTTCAATATAAACATTAATGGATTTAACGCATTGCCGGTGAAGCCAACCCTGGAATTGCAGGCCGGTGCTGCCTTCACGAGAGAGGCGTTAGGTTCAGACACCAAAAAGATTCAGCAGGCATTAATTGAACAAGATTATCTCGCGCCACTTCTGGAGGACGCGCGAGTCGAGCGTGACCCGGACAAAAACACGATCACCATCACGCTCACCGGCACTGTTGGCCCAAAAGTTACAGTTAAGGTGCCTGACTACCCGATGAGCGAAAAAACCGCGCGCGAACTATTGCCGGTTAAGCGTGAAGGCAACATCGATCAGTCGGTGATTATCGAAGGCGCGCGACGAGTGCGTAACAAGCTTCAGGAACAAGGCTACTTCTTTACGGAGGTAACGCCAGTTTGCACGGTCACACCGGCAATACCGACACTCGGACCAAATGGCGAGGCATCAACCTGTGAAACGCTAAACCCTGAGACGTTAAGCGGGCACTCAGTCGAGATCGTTTATGAAATTGATCGCGGCCGTCGTTTTAAGTTAACCGACATTCGTATCACCGGAACCAATAAGCTCACTTACGAGGATGTGGCCGCCGATTTGAGGACGCAAAAGGCCAATCCGCTTGGGTTGATTCCATTTCTCGGTTACGGCCGTGGTTACACGAGTTTGACTTTGCTCGAGCAGGACAGGCGCACCGTTCAAAATTACATGCGCGATCTCGGCTATCGCCGCGCCGTAGTAGACATCCTGCAGGGCGTATCGCTGAATGGTGAAAGCCTGATCATTACCTTTCAGGTCACGCCCGGGCCACTCACGCGAGTCGCAGGTGTAGAAATTCGCGGCAACAAGCTTTACACAGATCAACGACTTCGTGACGAATTGAAGACTGTGATTGGTTCGCCGTTTTCTCGTTCGCAGGCACGCGCTGACGGTGAACGAATGATGGCCCTGTATTCCCATGACGGTTACGTTAACGCGACCATGGATTTTTCCACGGTTGAGCTCCCGCGAAAGACTGACGAAGAAAGCGTCCGTCTGATTTACTCGATTACCAATGAAGGCGACAAAGTCCTTATCAATCAGATTGTGATTAATGGCGTCACCGGCAGCGCGAAGACTCAAGACACGAAGCGTGCAGCCATCTTGCGTGTGATTCCAATTGCCGAAGGCGAGGTGCTGCGCTCGGATCGCATTGCTGACAGCGAACGCGAGTTGTACCTGACAGACGCGTATCGTCAGGTAATCATTCGCACCGAGCCCGCCGGTGAAACTGCATCCGGTTTCAAACGCCGCGACGTAATCATTGACGTTGAAGAAAAGAAGCCGCGTGTAATGGATTACGGCGGCGGTTACTCCACCGACAGTGGGGCGCTAGGCTTGCTCGAATTCAGTAACGTTAACTTTATGAACAAACTGCGCCAGGCTGCAGTTCGTTTGCGCGCCAGTCGTTTGCAGCAGCGGGTCAGGCTTGAATATTTCGATCCCCGGTTCAAACGTTACGGGCGGCAATTGTTTGCCCCGCTGGGCCTGTCAGTCGAATATGAGCGCGACTCAACAGTAACCCGCTTTTTCAGGTCGTCGATAGATCAGGGGACCATGGGCATTGTCCAGCGCGTGGACATCGATGGCAATCCTGTCGACGAGTTTGGTAATCAGATCCATGAACCGACCATCAACCGGTTCACGGTTCAACTCGAAACGCAGCGCGTGTTGAATCCTAAAACCCATTCGGCCATTTTCGCCCGTTATAGCTACGAGGACGTGCGGTTGTTCAATCTTGATAGCTTGGTAGTGAAGCCGATCCTGGAGCCGGATAGCAGAGTGCGGCTATCAAGGTTCGGAGTGTCTTACGTTCGCGATACGCGTGAAAGATGCGAACGGGGTTTGCTCGGCGCAATTATCAATCCCGATGAGGAGACGGGCGCACCCGGCGAAATTTGTCGTGCGAATCAGTTGGATGCTACTCGTGGCAGCTTCTTCAATATCGATTACGCGATTGCGTTGCGGCAACTTGGCGGTAACATTTCGTTTAACCGCCTGCAGGCCACCTACCGGACCTATTACAAGGTGAACAGGTTGCACAATACGGTTTTTGCCGGCAACGCCACACTGGGGCTCGCAAATATTTTCAATCCACGCGATCGGGGCGGAGCGCCGGGCATCGACGAAATTGATAAAACCTTGCCTATCAGTGAGCGTTTCTTCACTGGTGGTTCCACTTCACTTCGTGGTTTCAACTTCGAGGAAGCTGGACCACGCGAAGCCATTATTCCGCAAGGCACTTTTATCGATCAGGACAAGAAGCCGGTGATCCTGAATCCGTTCACAGTGCCGGTCGGCGGTAACGCGCTGGCAGTGGTAAATCTCGAAGCCCGCATACCGCTGACGAGATCGTTGCAGGGAGTGCCGTTCTATGATGGCGGCAACATTTTCCGGCGTGTCGGTGATTTGTTTGGCAAACACGAAGAGACGCCCATTCCTCCGGGTGACGTTTTAGCCGCGATCAAGGCTGCGAATTTGCGCGCGCATTGGACCCACACCGTTGGGTTAGGCTTCAGAATTGCGACGCCGCTCGGTGGCGCCCTGGCAGTCGACTATGGGTTCTTGTTAAATCCGCCGGAGTTTCTGGTGCCGCAACGTGGCCCAAGTGGTGCTCCGGACGACTTTACCGGCACGCCGGCGATTTATCGTTTGAAACGGACCCAGCTTCATTTCAGGTTTACGCAGACGTTCTAGCAAAGGGAAAAAGGGAAAAGGGGAAAAGCGGAAGAGGGGAAAGGTTAAAGGGGAAAGGTTAAGACGAGTTCTATGATTCAGCAAACTAAGCGAACGAACAAACGCTCTTTGCGCCTGTTTCGTTTTTTGGCGCTGCCCATTTTCCTTTTTGCCTTTTCACCTTTTTCCCTGTGTAACGCGCAGGAAGTAGTCGACAAGATGGTAGCTACGGTTAATGCGAGTGTGACTGACTGTGGTTCAACTTGTCTGATTACTTATTCAGATCTTTTGTGGCAGCTCGCTTTGCAACCAGATACTCCCCTCAGTAATCCGTCATCCGCTGATTTGAATCGCGCGTTGAACCTCGTGATAGACCAGCGGTTGATCTTGCAAGAGGCTGAGAAACTGCCGTCAATTGCCCCCACCGCCACGGAAGTCACGGCCGCGCGCAACGAACTGGTGAAGGCGTTTGCATCGCCCGGCGATTTTCAGCAACGGCTTCAGATCGTTGGCTTAACCGCAGACAAGCTCGATGAAATACTTGAGCAGCGCGTGCGCATCGAAAAGTATCTCGACTTTCGCTTTCGCAATTTCGTCGTCATCAACGATAAGGAAATTGCTGACTATTACAAGGACGTCTATGTCCCTCGTTTGCGCGCTCGATCGCCCGGTCAAATAATTCCCACGTTACCAGAAGCTCGTGCTGCTATCGAACAGACGCTGACCGAATCCAAGATTGAAACCGACACGAACGCATTCCTGGATACCACACGTGAACGCGCCGAAATTGTCATTCTCAATCCTGTTTGATGACTCTATAGGACATTCTTACCGCCTTCAGGCGGTAGCCCGCAGGGATGTTAGCCCAGCCGTTTTACGGCTGGGTAGTTCGATTCAATGAGTCGTTAGGCCGCTTCAGCGGCCTTATTTAGCAAGGCCGTTAAAACGGCCTGAAGGGAATTTTTCCCGATTCTCCCCAGCCGTAAAACGGCTGGGCTAACGTCCCTGCGGGCTGCCGCCTGAAGGCGGCATGTGTCCCGTCGCGGATACGGGTTCAACGCTCAAGGTTCTGCAGCGAAAGCGCTTTCAGGTCAGGCGGGTCGACGGAGATAACTGCGGAGTTGTGGCGGGGTTGCTTTCCGGAGTAATGCGCTTTTGGCTTTCCATTCGGTCGCGCGTGTCAGTTCCACCAAGAACCTGGTTTCACCCGACTCTAAAACCGCGACCGGTTCGCCATTGTGATAGAGAATTCTATTTGAGGCATGCGCGCTGATTCGTGGACCCGGCGTGATGATCCCCACCAGGTTCAAAGGGTCGGCAGCGCTGATTGAAACCATGTTTTCGCTCGCCACCGCGGGCTCGTTTGAAATCATGCCGCGGGTCATCGAATCTTCAGCACCCAGCGGAGATCTGAAACCAAAATCCATCGTACCCGTGTTGGCCCGGCGGATCGCGCGCAACATTCCCACGGCCTCGGGCAAGGCAAACTGTTCACCCGAAATTCCGCCAACAAACCGGCCGCCGCGAATTTCTCCGCGCTGTTCGAGCCGGTGATAAATGCGAAGTAAGACGCGCCACGGCAGCGCGATGCCTTCACGTTCCAACAAACGCTTGAATACAACTCCGTAACGCACCAGCAAGGTGCGCGCGATCTGCTCTGCGTCTTCGGGGGCGACTTCGACGCCATCTCTTGAAACAGGAGTAGTCTCTCGTTGCAATAAAGACCAGCGGCCCGCGCTCGACATGTCGTAAGTCGGTCGACCATGTTTTCTTCGCGCCGCGGCTTGGGTCTTGCGGCTGGCCGGCGTTAGCAGCGCACGCAATCCAGTGAAGCTGTCAGAAATCACTAAACCATTGGCGACCAACTCTGCGAGTCCTTCCTCGACCTGTGCTCGCAACAGGTTCGTACCGTTGACGATGTCCGTGAAGAACGACGCACCGCGCATCGCAAGGTAGTCGTGCACGGCCGTGGTGGTGGTGGAAAATTCAAGTTCACTTACTGCCGGGCGTGGAAAAACAGCGCTCCAGACTGCGAAGTTTGCTCGTCGCACGAGCGCGATAGGCGTGTTACGAACTGGCGCTGCTCCGCGCGTTCGCTCATTTCCATCGGTTGTGGTGGGACGCGAAATCGCTGGAGGTGTCAGTCTGGCCCAAACCACCTCTCCGGAAAGACATAACGCATCCAGCCACGCTGGATCGTATTCAGCAAGTCGACTGGGGAAGATTTCGCCTTCCCACGCCGCGGCTGGCGCTTCTTTCCAGCACATTGGGATCCTAAGCTTAGAATTCCACGTGGACAAGTTGTCGC
>JADMIO011153552.1_pt1 | contig 86798 bp, 84 predicted proteins | sample 8958161 | NCBI WGS metagenome assembly JADMIO01 (sample SAMN16585339, study PRJNA669376) | soil metagenome | isolation source: Crop rotation soil | place: USA: Cullars Rotation, Alabama | collected 2011 | reverse complement strand
CGCGACAACTTGTCCACGTGGAATTCTAAGCTTAGGATCCCAATGTGCTGGAAAGTGAGGCGTTTCCATGGCGATCGTAGCTCAGCTGGTTAGAGCACTGGTTTGTGGTACCAGGGGTCGGGGGTTCAAGTCCCCTCGATCGCCCCATTTTTCCACTGGTTAGAGCCGGATTTTACCAAGACATGACGACGCCCTGGGGCCTGCCCGATTTCGATGCTCATGAGGAGCTCATTTTCGTCACCGACGAAAAGTGCGGCCTCAAAGCCATCATCGCCATTCACTCGACCCATTTGGGACCAGCCGCTGGCGGGGCGCGCTTCTGGCATTATGCCAAGGATGCTGAGGCCCTGACCGACGCGCTGCGCCTGTCGCGCGGGATGAGCTACAAGAATGCGATGGCGGGCCTTCCGCTAGGCGGCGGCAAATCCGTAATCCTTGCTGACGCGGACCGCACGAAGACGCCTGACCTGCTCCACGCTTTTGGCCGGGCCGTCGATCACGTCGGTGGGCGCTACGTCACGGCGGAAGACGTCGGCATCAGCGTTGCCGACATGATCGAGATCCGCCGCTCCACGAAATATGTCGCGGGGCTTCCCAATTCGGGCAGCGATGTCGGTGGAGATCCCGGGCCGCATACGTCGCTCGGTGTTTTTCTTGGGGTCAAAGCGGCGGTGAAGCGCGCGCTCGGCAAGGATAGCCTTCAGGGTTTGCACATTGCTCTGCAAGGCGCCGGAAGCGTGGCGAGCGGAGTTGCGCTCCATGCATTTGCCGAAGGTGCGAAACTGTCGATCGCCGACGTCGATGAGGCCAAGGCTCAGAAGCTCGCGAGCTCTGTCGGCGGTAAGGTCGTCGGAACGGACGAAATCCTGACCCTCGAAGCGGACGTGCTCAGCCCGAATGCGCTGGGAGCGATCCTGACCGAACAATCGATCGCCGAGCTGAAGGTCCCGGTCGTTGCGGGTGGCGCGAACAACCAGCTCGCCAAGCCCGGAGACGGCCAGCGGATTTACGAGCGCGGAATCCTCTACGCTCCCGATTATGTGATCAACGCGGGCGGGATCATCAACGTCTGCACCGAATATCTGGGCGACGGCGACGCAACCCTGGTTCGTGAGCGGATCGAGGGCATTCCCGTGCGGCTCGAGCAGATTTGGGCCGAAAGCCAGGCGACGAACCGCAACCCGGCGGACGTGGCCGATGCGATGGCGCAGCGGCTGATCGGAAGGGCCTGAGCAGGACGGCGATGCACGCGCTTGCCAATCCGGCACGCTTCCTGCGTTTCGCAAGGCCGGCAACCGCCTCGCTGCTGGCGATCGGGCTCGTGTTTGCGATTGCCGGGATCGTCGCAGGGCTGACCCTGACTCCGCCTGACTATCTGCAGGGCGAGACCGTGCGGATCATGTACATTCATGTGCCTTCCGCCTGGCTTGGAATGGCGGGATGGGGCGGCATTGCGGCCGCATCGATCAGCCAGCTTGTTTGGAGGCACCCGCTCGCCGCTGTTGCAGGGCGTGCGACCGCACCCGCTGGCGCGACCTTCGCCGCAATCTGCCTGATGACCGGCTCGATCTGGGGCCGGCCCACCTGGGGAACATGGTGGGAATGGGACGGCCGCCTGACGTCGATGCTGGTGCTCTTCTTCCTCTATCTCGGCTACATCGCGCTTGCGTCCGCCGAGCGGGAACGCGGAGGTGAGGGCAGGATGGCCGCGATCTTCGGTCTCGTCGGAGCCATCAACCTTCCGATCATCCATTATTCGGTGCTCTGGTGGCGCACGCTCCATCAGGGCGAAAGCATCGGCCTGACGGGCTCGACCATCGACAGTTCGATCCTGTGGCCGCTGCCGCTGACGATGATCGGCTTCACCTGCTTGTTCGGGGCCGCTGTGCTGATGCGCATTCGGGCCCAGCTGGCTGAGGTGAAGGTCGAGGCGCGCATGCGCCGGATGGGCCAGTCATGAATCCCTGGCCATTCGTCATCGCGGCTTACTCGGTCGCGATCGTGCTGACTGCCGCGCTCCTGTTGCGCAGCTTTGCGTCGATGCGTCGGGCTGAAGCAGCGTCAGACGCGCTCAAACGTCAATGAAACCCAAGAACCAGCGGCTCGTCCTTGTCAGCGCTGCGATCGTCGCGGTGCTCGTAGCCGTTCTCCTGGCGATGTGGGGGCTGCGCGAGCGGGCATCCTATTTCTACACGCCGGCCGAGGTCGCCGCGGGCAAGGCCGAGCAGGGCAGGGGAATGCGCCTCGGTGGAATGGTCGAGAAGGGCTCGGTCCAGCGCGACCGGGACGGAATCACTGTTCGCTTCGTCGTCACTGACGGCCAGGCGCGGACGCCGGTCGTTTTCCGCGACATCCTGCCGGATCTTTTCCGCGAGGGCAGTGGCGTCGTCGCCGAAGGCCAACTTCGCGGCGAGACTTTCTATGCGGACAAGATCCTCGCCAAGCATGACGAGCGCTACATGCCGCCCGAGCTCGGCAATTTGTCCGCGGAGCATAAGGCCGCCAAGACGCTGACCAAATGATTGCGGAAGCCGGTCTCGCCGCCTTGTGGCTCGCCGCCGGTCTCGCCGCGCTTCAATTCGTGCTGATGATCGTGGCGCTGCGCACCGACATCGATGCTGCTCGAGCAATGCGATCGATCGCGGCGGTTCAGGGCGTGCTGACGCTGATCGCCTTCGCCGCCCTGCTGCTCGTTTTCGCCCGAACCGATCTGTCGGTCGCTTTGGTCTTTGAGAACAGCCACAGCGCCAAGCCATTCATCTACAAAGTCGCCGGAGCTTGGGGAAATCACGAGGGCTCGATGCTCCTCTGGGTCACCGTCCTTGCTGTCGCGGGCGCGTTCCTCGCATTGCTTTCGCGGCGGACGGCGGAGCGAACCCTGATTGCCGCGCTCGGCGCGCAGGCAGCGTTGGCGCTCGGTTTCTACGCTTTCCTGCTCATCGCTTCGAACCCGTTTGCACGGCTCAATCCGGCGCCGTTGGAGGGGCGAGGACTCAACCCGTTGCTGCAGGACCCCGGCTTGGCCTTCCATCCGCCGACGCTCTACCTCGGCTATGTCGGCCTCTCGATCGCGTTCAGCCTCGCGGTCGGAGCCTTGCTGACCGGCGACGTGGATTCGCGGCTCGCGAGGGCAATGAGGCCCTGGGTTCTCGGCGCGTGGATATTGCTCACCCTCGGCATCACCGCGGGAAGCTACTGGGCCTATTACGAGCTGGGCTGGGGCGGATGGTGGTTCTGGGACCCGGTCGAAAACGCCTCGCTCATGCCGTGGCTGGCCGCGACGGCCTTGCTTCATTCGGTCAGCGTCCTCGCCTCGCGAGGCGCCCTCAAAGCGTGGACGATGATGCTCGCTGTCATCGCTTTCTCAATGTCGATGGTCGGGACGTTCCTGGTGCGCTCGGGCATCCTGACTTCGGTCCATGCCTTCGCGATAGACCCTGAGCGCGGGACCTTCCTGCTGGCATTGCTCGCGATTTACGTTGGCGCAGCGTTCGCTCTTTTCGCGCTGCGTGGGGCGACGCTGAAGGAGGGCGCGCCATTCCAACTGGTCAGCCGTGAGAGTGGACTAGTGGTGAACAACCTGCTGTTGAGCGTGATCCTCGGCGTCGTCTTCCTCGGAACGCTTTATCCGTTGTTCGTTGAAGCGGTCACGGGCGAGAAGCTCTCGGTCGGCGCGCCTTACTTCAACGCGGTCGCGGGCCCGCTCGCGCTGATCCTCGCGGTTCTGGTTGCTGTCGGACCGCTGCTTCGCTGGAGGAGCGATCCGCGGCCGATCCTCAAGCGGTTGGTCATTCCCGCATTGCTTGGTGTCAGCGCCCTCGCGATGACGATCATCGTCGCTCCGGACATCGGGATTCTGCCTCGGTTGGGGCTCACCGTGGGCGCCTTTCTCGGCGCGGCCTGCTGGCTGCCCTTGGTCGGGCGTAATCCGCTGCGAACGCCGCTCGCGATTTGGGGCATGATGATCGCGCACTTCGGGATCGCCGTCACGCTCGCTGGCATGGCATCCGACAGCGCCTTCACGAAGCAGACGCTGGCCGTGGTGAAAGAAGGGGAGGCGCTGAGAGTGGGGCTCTGGACCGCCAAACTCGGTGAGGTCGTACCCACTGCCGGCAAGAATTGGACGGCGATCGAGGCGGAGATTCACGCAAGCCGCGGGGAGGGTCTCGAGACGCTGAAACCGCAGACGCGCTACTTCACCGACCCGCCAACCGAGACAAACGAGGCCGCGATCAAGACCTTCTGGAATGGCCAGCTCTACACGGTCATCGGCAAGCCGGACGCCAGCGGTGGATGGCAGGTTCGCCTGTGGTGGAAGCCATTCGTGACGTTGATCTGGCTTGGCGGCACGCTGATTGCATTTGGCGGTGCGCTTGCCCTGCTTGGACGGGCCTGGCGCGGATGGCGGTCGAGGCGAGGCCGCGACTGGCGGGAGCGCTACGCATGAGCCGAGCGATCCGCTTTGCGCCATTGGTGCTGCTGGTCTTGCTTCTAGCGGGGCTGATCTGGCGGCTCGCAACGCCGGTGGACACGAATGTGCCGTCGAAGCTCGAAGGTACGGCCGTGCCGGCCTTTGCGTTGCCCCCGGGCTTGTTCACAAAACCAAGTCTCGCATCGACTGACCTGGCGAACGGCAAGCCGCGCATCGTCAACATTTTCGCCAGCTGGTGCGTGCCCTGCATCACCGAAGTGCGCGTGCTGAAGCAGCTGAAAGAGCAGGGTGTCGCGATCGACGGTATCGCGGTTCGCGATCGGCCTGCAGACATTGCGGATTTCCTCACCCGGAACGGCGATCCTTATGAGCGGATCGGGAGCGATACCGAGAGCAAGGTGCAGATTGCGCTGGGCTCTTCAGGAGTGCCCGAAAGCTTCATCGTCGATGGCCGCGGTATCATTCGCTACCAACACATCGGGCCGATCGAAGCAGCGGATGTGCCGATGATCCTCGGCAAATTGGAGCACGCGAAATGAAACGTTTCGCAATCGCCTTTGCGGTCCTGATCGCACAGCCGGCTTTCGCCGACAGCGATCTGCCGCCGGCATATTGGGCGAACCGCCAGCTGCCCGACCAAAGCCAGGAAGCGAGAGCGCAAGCCCTGATGCAGGAGCTTCGCTGCCTCGTCTGCCAGGGCCAGTCGATCGCCGATTCCGATGCCGAGCTCGCGGGCGACATGCGCGACCTTGTGCGGCGCCGGATCGCCGCTGGAGAAAAACCGTCGGACATCCGCTCTTGGCTCGTCCAACGCTACGGTACCTGGATCAGCTACAAGCCGACGGCGGAGCCCGCCGCATGGCCGCTCTGGCTCGCTCCCCTGGCCCTGTTGCTCATCGGTCTATTCCTGATCCGGCGCCGCATCGGCCTCGGGAGACGCGGCTGATGGGCTGGGTTTTCCTTCTTGGTTTCATCGCAGCCGCTGGCATTGCGCTTTGGCTGCTCGGCGTTCGTGGAGGCCTGCTGCGTGCAGCGGGCGCGGCGATGCTGCTTGGGGCAGCGGGCTATGCGCTACAGGGCCGGCCCGATCTTCCCGGAGCTCCTGCGCAAGGTAGCTCAACGGCCAACATCATTCCGCTGACCGAAGCACGCCACGCTTTCTACGGCGATTTCACCGGCGAAGAATCGTGGCTTCGGATGTCAGAGGCTCTCGCGCGGTCTGGCCATAGCGAGGATGCGGTCAACATCCTCACCAATGCCGTTCACCGTTACCCACGGAATCCGCAATTGTGGGTTGGGCTTGGTAATGCGCTCGTCGACCATTCGCATGGCCTGACGCCTGCGTCCGAGTTCGCCTATCGCCACGCAGCCGAGCTTTCGCCGGGCTATCCCGCGCCGCCGTTCTTCTACGGTCTGGCCCTGGCGCGCTCCGGTGACCGCGAAAGCGCGGTGGCTTTGTGGAGAGGCATCCTTGCCAAGGCCCCCGCAAATGCGAGTTGGCGGCCGCTTATCGAACAGGGTGTAGCGGCGCTCAGCGGTCCACCGAGCGCCGCGACGCGTTAGGCAGGGTCGTATTCGAGGTCGAGCGCCTCGGCGACAGCCTGGTGACGGATCTTTCCGTTGGACACATTGAGACCCGCAGCCAAATGCGGATCCTGCTCGAGCGCATTTTCCACCCCAAGGTTCGCGATCTTCAGCGCGAACGGCAGGGTCGCATTGTTGAGCGCGAAGGCGCTCGTGCGGGCGACAGCGCCCGGCATGTTTGCGACGCAATAATGGATGATGCCGTCAACCTCATAGACCGGGTCAGCATGCGTCGTCGGATGGCTGGTTTCGAAGCAGCCGCCCTGGTCGATCGCGATATCGACCAAGACCGATCCGCGCTTCATCGTCTTCAGCATGTCGCGGGTGACGAGCTTGGGCGCAGCTGCACCCGGCACGAGCACCGCGCCGATGACGAGCTCGGCCTTTTCCACCGCGCTTGCGATCGCCGACCGTGAGGCGAAAGCAGTCTTGATCTGACTCGAGAAGAACATGTCGAGCTCGGCAAGCCGCTCCATGCTGATGTCGTATATGGTGACGTCTGCGCGCATTCCGACTGCCATCTGCGCGGCATTCACGCCGGAAACACCACCACCAAGAATCGCTACTTTCGCGGGTGCGACACCCGGAACGCCGCCGAGCAGCACTCCGCGGCCGCCCTGCTCCTTCTCGAGATAATGCGCGCCAACCTGCACGGACATTCGGCCCGCGACTTCGCTCATCGGCTTCAGGAGCGGCAAGGAGCCGTTTTTCGACGTCACCGTCTCGTAGGCGATGCAGGTCGCTCCGGACTTCATCAGGCCGAGGGCCTGGTCCTTGTCCGCCGCAAGGTGAAGGTAGGTGAAGAGGATGTGCCGCGGCTCGAGCATGGCGATTTCCTGCGGCTGCGGCTCCTTGACCTTCACGATCATGTCGGCTGCCTCGAACACGGAGGCCGCGTCCGGGAGAATTTTCGCACCGGCCTTCTCATAGGCGCGGTCAGGGCAGTCGATACCGTTTCCGGCGTTGGTCTCGACGACCACTTCATGTCCCGCCGCGACAAGCTCGGCCACCGAGGCCGGCGTCAGCCCAACGCGATATTCGTGGACCTTGATTTCCTTTGGCACCCCAACCCGCATTATTCGTTCGCTCCGTTCTGATGGTTGCGCGGGCCTATAGACGGGGTTTTCGCGGATGTCCCCTGAGATTGCAGCGCCGTAACGGCGGTGCTAGATAATCGCGACCGTGACCGACGACTTCGGCACCGGACCCAAGGATGCGAAGCCGCAGTCTGTTCAGTCTGAACCCAACAACATGAACCTCACCGCAACTGGAGGCGCTGAAGCTCAGACGCCGCAAGACACTACGCACGGGCACGCACACGGCCCGTTGTGGAAGCTTGCCATCGGCGCGATCGGAATCGTCTTCGGTGACATCGGCACGTCGCCGATCTACGCGTTCCGCGAGACGTTCGCGGGCCACCATGAGCTGCGGGTCGATCAGCTCCACATCTTCGGAGTCCTGAGCCTCATCTTCTGGTCGATGATGATCATCGTGACGTTGAAATACGTCTCGATAGTCATGCGGGCCGACAACAAGGGGGAGGGCGGAAGCCTTGCCTTGCTGGCCCTCATCAACCGGACGCTGAGCGGCAAAAAGAGATGGACCAGCGGGATCATCCTGATGGGCGTCTTCGCTACCGCGCTGTTCTACGGCGATTCGATGATCACGCCCGCGGTGTCGGTGCTTTCGGCGGTCGAAGGTTTGACGACGGTCAATGCAGGCTTGCAGCCGTTCGTCGTCCCGATCGCGATCACGATCCTGGTCGGACTATTCGCCATCCAGGCGCGCGGAACGGCCAAGGTCGGACTCATGTTCGGCCCGGTGATGATGCTCTACTTCGCGTCGATCGCCGTGCTTGGGACGATGCATATCCTCGATCATCCAGCTGTGATCACGGCGATGATCAATCCCCTGAATGCCGTGTCCTTCTTCTCTACCGATTTCGTTCGAGCGTTCGTCGCGCTTGGTTCGGTCGTTCTTGCTGTTACGGGCGCGGAAGCGCTCTACGCCGACATGGGTCACTTCGGCCGAAAGCCGATCCGAGTATCGTGGCTCTATTTCGTGCTTCCCGCGCTCCTTCTGAATTACATGGGGCAGGGCGCGATGCTTCTGTCGTCAGATCCCGCGACCGCGCTTCACCAGGTAAGGGATCCGTTTTTCTATCTTGCGCCTGACATGCTCCGGCTTCCCCTCGTGCTTCTGGCGACAGCCGCCGCGATCATCGCCAGCCAGGCGGTGATCTCAGGAGCTTTCTCGGTAACGCAACAGGCGATCCAGCTCGGCTTCGTTCCGCGCCTCAGGATTACTCACACCAGCGAGGCCGCCGCCGGCCAGATCTACATCCCCATCGTCAATTGGGCGCTGATGACGATGGTTATCATCCTGGTCCTGACGTTCCGCAGCTCCTCGAACCTCGCTGCCGCCTACGGCATCGCCGTGACAGGTGCGATGCTTATCGACACGATTCTGATCTCGGTCGTGCTTCGCCAGATGTGGAATTGGAACCGCTGGGTCGTTGCCGGCCTGCTGGTCATCTTCTTCACGGTCGACGGCTCGTATCTCTCTGCGAACCTGCTGAAAATCCCGGCCGGTGGCTGGTTCCCGCTGCTCGTCGGCGCGGTCGCTTTCACCTTCCTCACGACGTGGGCGAAGGGCCGCAAGCTGATGATCGACCGGATGAGCGAGGCCAGCCTGCCGATGGAAATCTTCATCAAGTCCGCGGCGACGAGCGCCGCGCGCGTTCCCGGCACGGCGGTCTTCATGACCAGCTCGGCGAGCGGCGTTCCGCACGCGCTGCTCCACAACCTCAAGCACAACAAGGTCCTCCACGAGCGCGTCATCCTGCTGACCGTCAGGATCGAAGACGTGCCTTACGTCATCGCGGAAAAACGGCTCGAGCAGAAGGATTATGGCTCCGGATTCTACCGCGTCGTCCTGCGCTACGGCTTCATGGAGGAGGTCGACGTCCCCGCGGCGCTTGCGCAGCTCAAGGGCTGTGGCCCGCAGTGCAAGATGATGGACACGAGCTTCTTCCTCGCTCGCCAGACCCTGCTTGCCTCGTCGCGGCCGGGAATGGCTATCTGGCGCGAGAAACTGTTCGCCTGGATGCTGCGCAACGCGGAAAGCGCGATGGAATTCTTCAAGCTTCCGACGAACCGCGTGGTCGAGCTTGGGAGCCAGGTGGAAATATAGCCGCGTCATGCTGAACTCGTTTCAGCATCCATGAACACCGCATTCAAGGGATTGGATAAGTCGAGTTCATGGACCCTGAAACAAGTTCAGGGTGACGGAATTGGGCTTTCATGGCTGAACCAATCTCCTGGATCGCGACGATCGCGACCATCATCGCCGCGAGCATGACCGCATCGAACCTGGGGTCCCGGATCACCGGCTACGGTTTTGCGGTCTTCCTGATCGGATCGCTGTCCTGGCTCTCCGTCGGGATGCTCACGAACCAGCCTGCTCTGACCTGGACGAACGCGGTGCTGACCATGCTCAACATCTTCGGCGTGTGGCGCTGGCTTGGCCGCCAGACGAAGGTCGAGGAAGGGGCCCACGCGGCCTCCGAAGCGAGTGAACGCACGCCTGGAGAGGCTTTATTCCCGGTTTCGCTCTTGTCGCATGCTAGCGTCGAGGTGGCCGGCAAACCCGTTGGAACGTGTCTCGACGCGATGGCGGGCTGCCAGACCGGGAAGCTCAGCTATGTGGTCGTTTCGGAAGGCGGGGTGGCGGGGATTGGTGAGACACTGCGGCGCCTGCGCTGGGCCGATGCGCATTTCGATGAGGATACGTTGATCGCGGATATGAAGACCGACGAGTTCAACCGCCTGGAGCAATTGCAGAGAGACCAATGGCCGGCGCGCTGATCGTCACGGCTGAGCTCGGCGAAGTCGATTTTGGATGGCTCGAGGGACTTCGCCGCAAATATTACCCGGTAGAGCGTAACCAGGTGCCGGTGCACCTCACCATGTTCCACGCCTTGCCGCCTTCCGCTGAAGCGGAGCTGTCGTCGCGTCTGTCCGTGCTGACGAAGCAGCCGCCGCCCAAAGCGATCCTCGATGGCCTGATGGATCTGGGGGGCGGCGTCGCCTTCCGCATCGTTTCCGATGATCTCGACCGAATCCGCGAGGAGTTGGCGAGCGATCTCCACGGCTTGCTCGGGGCGCAGGATAGCGGCGGTTGGCGGCCGCACATCACCATCCAGAACAAGGTCTCATCGCGAACCGCGCGGGAATTGAAGGAGACGCTTGAACGCGACTTCAGGCCAAGGCCGCTCGCGATCAGGGGCTTAGGGCTGCACCGTTATCTCGGCGGCCCGTGGGAGCGGATCGCCGTCCATTCGTTCCGAAATTAGGTCGTTTCGCCGATTCCGTCGCAGCTGAGGTCGAATGCGGCGAGGCCCGTCTCAAGCACCGACGCAAGCATCGGCTGCTCCATCAGCTCCTGGATTGCCTCCTCGGTGCTTTCCGAAACCAGCGCCTGTGCCTCTTCGAAAGCCTCATTCCAGTCGGCGGCCTCATACGTGCCCTGGCCAACCCAGCAGAAAGCGATGACCTCGGCGAGCTGGTCTTCTCCCAGGTCCTCAAAAGCCGCGATCAGCTCCTCTTCGACGCTGTCGTTGAGAGTTTCGTCGAGGACGGACAACGTGCCCTCATTCTCGTCATCGACGTCATCCGGCGTTTCATTACCATCATAGTCGGTCGCCGTGAGGGCCTCATACTCGCGGCCCCGAAGGATGATTCGGCATAAGGTGTCGAGGGGAGTCAGTGGGTCCATTCGCGCCTCTTCGTCTCCCGCCTCAACGAGAGCAGCCGTAAGCGGTTCCTCCGCGTTGACCACCATAATGCACGCACTTATATCGCGCGCCTCCGGCACCTCAAAGGGGCGCCGTATTTGCCTCATGGGGCGGAGTAGCTCAGCTGGTTAGAGCAGCGGAATCATAATCCGCGTGTCGGGGGTTCAAGTCCCTCCTCCGCTACCATCTCGGACGTCGTTACAAACCCGCATTTCGTCCTCTGAAGCGGGGCGAAATCGCTATGCCAATCCTGAAAAACGGAAGGATTCCCTGCTCAGCGGCTGTTACGCGTCTTCGACCATGCCAATTGTATCGAACAGATTGTAGGTGCGGCACCTTCGCGCCTGTCTCATTGCGGCAGCGATCGCAGCCGGAACGAGTACCGCAGCTTATTCTGCGCCAACGGCACCAAAATCTGGGACAGCTGCCAATTCGGCAAGTCGATCCAGCATTCTCATCACCCGCGAGATTGAACGATTAGGCGCGAGCGCCGGCGGCGAGATCGGAGTTGCGGCCATCGATCTGGCGGGTGGGCCAGTCATTCAGCTGAACGGCAGCGACGCCTTTCCGATGGCGAGCACATTCAAGATCGCCGTCGCGGCGACCGCTCTGGAACAGGTCGAAAAGGGGAGGCTCTCACTCGACCAGATGGTTTCAATCGCGCCCGATCAAATGGTTGTCTCGGAAGTCATCGCCGATCGTTTCATTCATCCCGGCGTTGCATTTTCCCTCGCCAATTTGCTCGAGCTGATGCTGACCCAGAGCGACAATACGGCCACCGATGCGGTCGTTCGCCTCGTCGGAGGACCGGTCGCCGTCACCGACTGGCTTCATCGAAGCGGTATCGAGGGACAGCGAATCGACCGCGATACCGGTGACCTCATCAAGGATTTTGCGGGGCTGCCCGCCCGGCCGACGCCGGCTGTTGTGGAAGCGGCGGTCGCCGCCAACCCATCTGTCGGGCAGGATAACGTACCTAACCCGTCCTTTGATAACGACCCGAGGGACACGTCGACGCCTCTCGCCATGGCCAACCTCCTCGCGAAGCTAGCGAAGGGCGAGCTGCTTTCGCAGACGAGCACGCAATTATTGCTCGACATGATGGGCCGGTGCCGCACGGGAGAAAAGCGGCTGAAGGGAATGCTGCCGGGTTCGACGCCCATCGCTCACAAGACAGGTACGATCGGCGGCACCGTCAACGACGTCGGGATAATCACCTTGCCCGACGCTTCCCGGATCGTAGTCGCAGTTTTCGTGAAGATGAGCAGCCGTCCCACAGAGGACAGGGAGCAAGCCATCGCGCAGGTGGCGCGAGCCATCTACGATTTTTATCTCTTGTCCCGATAAAACATGCTCATTCGACCCGCGTCGTCAGGGTAGATTCGCTGTCGGCGGAGGCGTAACAGCCTTCGCCGGACGCACGTGAGGAGGACGCGATGAGCATGCTCGATGGGATCCTCGGCCAGCTTGGCGGAGATGCGACGATCCAGAACCTTGCCGCCAAGGTCGGACTTTCACCCGAACAGGTCGAATCGGCGGTTGCCGCTTTGGGCCAAGCCCATAATCAGGAAGGCGATACGGTCTCGACGGCCGCGGATGCGACCGGGCTTCCGACCGACAAGCTGCGGGAGATCGTCGGGCACATCGGCGGTGAGGGCGCTCTCGGCTCCTTCGCTTCGCTGCTGGAGCGCGAAGGCGGGCTTGGCAATATTCTCGGCGGTGCGTCGAAATTCTTCAGCTAGATTGCGCGGAACGACGCTTCCAGGTCTTCGATCAGGTCGTCCGGGTCTTCCAGCCCGACGTGCAGCCGCACGAGGTTTTCCGCGGGCGCCTTTGAGACAGTTCGCGTCGGCTTCACTGGGATGGCGAGGCTTTCGTAGCCGCCCCAGCTGAACCCGATCCCGAACAGGTGAAGGCGTTCGACGAACGCCGCTGGATCGCCGCTCTTCAGCTCGAACGAGAAAAGGCCCGACGAGCCTTTGAAGTCGCGTTTCCAGATGTCGTGGCCGGGGCAGTCGGGCAGGGCAGGGTGAAGCACGAGGCCGACTTCCGCCCGCTCCTTGAGCCATTGCGCGACTTTGAGGGCACCATCTTGATGCTGCTTGAGGCGAACGCCCATCGTTCGGATACCGCGGGAGCCAAGCCATGCATCGTCCGGCGATAGCGAATGGCCGAGGTCCCAGCCGGTGCGCTCGATCCTTGAATGAAATTCTTGAGTGGAGGTCACGGCGCCGATCATCACGTCGGCATGGCCGCCGACATATTTGGTCGCCGCGATGATCGAGATGTCGACGCCCGCGGCGATCGCCGGAAAGAAGAGGGGCGTCGCCCAGGTGTTGTCGAGAATTGTGACAACGCCGTGCTCCCTGGCGGCCGCGCAAATCGCCGGGACGTCCTGTACCTCCATCGTCTGCGAGCCAGGACTTTCGAGGAGGATGGCCTTTGTCCTTTCGCCGATCAGTCCGGCTATTCCGCTTCCGACGAGCGGATCGAAGTATCGCGTCGTGACCCCGAACCGTTTGAGGATGGTGTCACAGAACTTACGCGTCGGACCATAGACATTGTCGGTGACAAGCAGTTCGTCGCCGGGTGAAAGCAATGTCATGACCGCGGTCGTGATCGCGGCGAGGCCGGTCGAGAAAAGCGCGGTTCCAGCCGCTCCGGGTTCGAGCCCGGTGAGCGCTTCGGACAAAGCCCATTGCGTCGCCGTACCCTGCAGGCCGTAGCGATACTCGCCAAGCCCAGGCCGGCTGGAGTCCATCTCCGCGGCTTTGTCGAACAATATTGTGGATGCGCGCTCTATCGGCGGATTGACGAGCTTGCCGCGCCATTCCTTGCGCCGCCCGCCCTCGACGAGCCTGGTCGCTGACCTCTTTTCGCGCTCACTCATCCGCTCGCTCCGGGGCTACGCATCGGCTTATGGCAGCGCACACCCTGAAGTGAAACGGTGTGCTCCTAGCTCCGCCGGAGCCGCGGGATCAGTCCAAGCAATCCAAGAAGGCCGAGAACGCCCCACGGGAACGACTTCGGCTCTGCGGGCGCCGGAGCCGGAACGCTCGTATCCGTCGCGGCGGTCGTCGTTTCAGTTGTCGCGACAGGAACTGCGGCATTGTCGGCCGCGGCAACGGCATTCGCATCCGCGGGAGCGGCCGTGTTTTCGGTCACAGCATTGGTGGCGGGCGCAGCCTGATTTTGGGCCGACGCAGGACTTGCGATGACAAGGGCCGTCGCAACGGCGGTAATTGGCAAAATCACACGCATGATTTCACATCCCCTTTCATGCTGATTCCAGGCCAGACCGGCCTATTCCATTACAGCCGGATGGTAGCTGTCGTCGGGATGTCCACGACGAAAGCCCAGCAGGCCGAGAAGTCCGACCAGCCCGACGAAATTCAGGATCAGGTCGTTGTCGGCGCCCTGACCGGCGAGCCGGCTCTGGGTTTCGGTCCGAATTCCGCCGCGTTGGCCGTTTTGCGCGCTGGCCGGGCCGACCGCCACCGCGCCGAGCAGAAGCAATGAGATGAAAATGCGCTTACGCATCGAAGCCTCCTTCGCATGCTGTCGGCGATTGTACGCCTGTACGCAGACAGGGCGGAGTCGCCTTACAACAAACAGGATGCGCAAGAAAGCAAACGCCCGGATCGGCTAGCGATCCGGGCGCCTTGCGTGACGATTGCTCGTCAGCCCCCTTGGATGTCGTTGCAGGCGAGCCTCCCCAGTTGCCCGGCTGCTGTCTCCGAACCACGACCACCAAGGCTCGTTAGTTCGGAACGTGGCGCACGCTATGACGGCTTAACGGCAGTGTCACTCGCCGATTTGCTGTAGATCAGCTTTTGTCACAGCCCTGTGGCGCTGCGGACACATCGGACCCGTGCGGTTGCCAGTTGCGAGTGCGGCCCGCTAGAGCGCGAGCCATGCGCTGGTCCCGTGCCTTCCTCCCGGTTTTGAAAGAAAGCCCCGCTGACGCCCAGATCGTCAGCCATAGACTGATGCTTCGCGCCGGCCTGGTTCGCCAGACGGCCGCGGGCATCTACGCCTGGCTGCCGCTTGGCTTTCGCGTTCTCAAGAAGATCGAGCAGATCGTTCGCGAGGAGCAGGACCGTGCCGGCGCGCAGGAACTCCTGATGCCCACGCTGCAGTCGGCCGACCTTTGGCGGGAGAGCGGACGCTACGACGCTTACGGCCCGGAAATGCTGCGCATCAAGGATCGCCATGACCGCGAGATTCTCTACGGTCCGACCAACGAGGAGATGATTACGGTCCTCTTCCGCGATGACGTGAAGAGCTACCGTGACCTTCCTCGAACGCTCTACCACATACAGTGGAAGTTCCGGGACGAGGTACGTCCTCGTTTCGGGGTCATGCGCGGCCGCGAGTTCCTGATGAAAGACGCCTACAGCTTCGACCTCGACGAAGCTGGAGCGCGGCAGAGCTATTACACACAGATGCTGGCCTATTTGCGGACATTCCAGCGGCTTGGCATCCAAGCGGTGCCGATGAAGGCGGCGTCCGGACCGATCGGCGGCGATCTCAGCCATGAATTCATCGTTCTCGCCCCGACCGGCGAGAGCGAGGTCTTCTACGACGCGGCCTATGACGAGTTCGACTGGCAGCAGTCGGATCTCAAATATGGTGACGAGGCGGGCCTTCAGGGCCTCTTTGACCGCGTGAACTCGACCTATGCCGCTACCGATGAGACCCACGATGAAGCGAAGTGGGAATCTTTGCCCGAGGACAAGCGCCGGACCGGGCGCGGGATCGAGGTCGGTCACATCTTCTATTTCGGTGACAAATATTCGGCATCGATGGGCCTCAAGGTTTCCGGGCCCGATGGAACGCCGGTGATCCCCATGATGGGAAGTTATGGCGTCGGCGTGTCCCGCCTTGTTGGTGCGATCATCGAAGCGAGCCACGACGATGCGGGCATCATTTGGCCGGCGTCCGTCGCTCCCTGGCTCATTGGCCTCGTCAACATGCGGCACGACGATCCCGCCTGCGTCGCTGTGGCGGAAGACCTTTATGCGAAGCTCCAGCAATTCGGCGATGTCGTGCTTTACGACGACCGCGATGAGCGGGGCGGGGTCAAGCTCGGCTCGATGGATGTCATTGGCCTGCCCTGGCAGTTCATCGTGGGTCCAAAGTCGGTCGCCCAAGGGATGATCGAAACCAAGAATCGGAAGAGTGGTGTGCGCGAACTCATTCCCGTCAATCGGGCGGTGGAAGTCATCTCAACGATGGTGCCCTGCGCGCCTGCAAACGCGATGGATCCAAGCCTGTGATCCTCAGTCGTGTCGAGCGGATGCTCGTCCGCCGCTACCTCCTGCCTCAAAAGGGCGAGGGGTTCATCTTCATCGTCGCCGGCTTCAGCGTCGGCGCCGTCGCCTTGGGCGTCTGGGCGCTGGTCGTCGTCATGAGCGTGATGAACGGATTTCGAGCCGACCTGTTCGACAAGATCGTGGGCTTGAACGGCCATGCGATCATCCAGGGATACAACGGCCAGCTGCACGACTGGGAGCGGATCGCGGTTGCTGCCAAGAATACAAAAGGCGTGACCTCGGCGCTGCCGTTGATCGAACAGCCGCTGATGGCGTCGTCCAACGGGCGCGTGGAAGGCGTCCTCGTGCGCGGGATGCGCGTCGAGGACATATTGGCGAACAAGACGCTGAACGAAAACGTCCTGGCCGGAGACCTGAAGTCGATCACGCCGGGAAGCGGCAAGGTCGCGATCGGGTCGAAGCTAGCTGATTCCCTGGGTGCCTATCCTGGAAGCGAGATCAGCCTGATTAGTCCCGAGGGACGATCGACGGTCGTCGGAACGGTACCGCGCATCGTCACTTATACGGTCGGCGCGATCTTCGAGGTCGGAGTCTACGATTACGACAAGGCGTTCGTCGTCATGCCGATGAAAGACGCGCAAACTTTGCTGATGATGGGCGACGATGTCGGCGTGGTCGAAATCCAGACGTCCAATCCCGACAAGGTCGACCAGATTCTCGCCCCATTGCAGCCGCTGGTGAAAGGCCAGGCGGTGATCTCCGATTGGCGGCAGATGAACTCCGCGCTTTTCCAGGCACTCGACCTCGAGCGCGTCGTCATGTTCATCGTAGTCTGCATCATCGTCGTGGTGGCGGCGTTCAACATTGCCTCCTCGCTGATCATGCTGGTGCGATCGAAGACGCGCGATATCGCCATTCTTCGAACCATGGGTGCGACGCGAAAGGCGATCCTGCGCATCTTCATGACGGTCGGAATGTCGATCGGGGTTCTTGGAATCCTGATCGGGCTTGTGCTCGGCACGATCACTTTGTTCTTCCGGCAAGGCGCGGTCGATCTCGTCCATTATGTGACCGGGTCCAATCCGTGGGATCCGTCGGTGCGCATATTGTCGGAGCTGCCGTCGAAAACCGATCCGGTCGAGGTCGCTGCTATCATCATCGTGACCTTGCTCCTGATTTTCCCGGCGACCCTGTTCCCGGCGCGCAAGGCGGCGAGCACCGATCCCGTTCAGGTGCTTCGCTATGAGTGAGGCCGTCCTGGCGACGAAGGACCTGAGGCGCAGCTTCGTCCAGGGCGAAGTGACGATCGAAGTACTCCGCGGCGTGAACCTAGCGATCCAGCCCGGCGAAATCGTCGCGCTCCTGGGGCCTTCGGGCTCAGGCAAATCGACCTTGTTGCAGGCCGTTGGCTTGCTCGAAGGCGGATTTGCCGGATCGATCCGCTTGCAGGGGCGTGAGGCAGCCGATCTCGACGATGATGGCCGCACTGAGCTCCGACGCGACCTCCTCGGCTTCGTCTATCAATTTCACCACTTGCTGCCGGAATTCAACGCGCTCGAAAATGTGATGATGCCGCAGCTCGTTCGCGACGTTGATCCCGAAGCGGCAAGGGCGCGCGCGGAACAACTGTTGGGGTCGCTTGGGCTTTCGCAGCGCCTCGATCATCGGCCTTCGAAGCTCTCCGGCGGTGAGCAGCAGCGGGTCGCCGTTGCGCGGGCGCTGGCCAACAAGCCGCCCCTCATCCTTGCAGACGAGCCCACCGGCAATCTCGATGAGCATACAGCCGACGCGGTCCTGGTTCAGTTCCTCAAGCTGGTTCGTGGAGAAGGAACCGCGGCCCTGGTCGCGACGCACAATGAGCGCCTCGCCGCGAGGATGGACCGGGTCGTTCGGCTGCATGACGGGCGCCTGGATGCGTAAGGTCAATCCGACAATGCTGGCGCTGATCGGCGGCATCGCCGTGTTGATCCTCGTCATCGCCTTCTTCGCGATCAACCGGAATCCGAACCAGGACAAGCTCAGCGATCAGCAGGTTAATCTGCAGCAGGCCCAACCGTCGAGCATAGAGAAACGCTGTTCGAGCCAGGGCACGTACGACCTCATCAAGCGGGAGCTGTTCCGCCGCGCGGCCCAGGTCCGCGGCAGCGATCAGGCTGCGTTCGAAAAGCTTGCGAATGCCGCTGTCGTCCGGATGGAAAATGCGGTGATGGAGAGCGAGGACGGCGCGAGCGGGGCGGCCAATTGCTCCGGATCGCTGTCGCTCGACCTGCCGCCGGGTGTCGCGGCAACGAGTGGGCAGCGAACCCTGGCCGCCGACGTCGACTATACCGTCGATTCCGACGGCAATGTCGTGCTCCGGAATGCCGAAGCCATCGTGAACCCGCTGGCGACGCTAACGCGCATTGAGGAAGCTCCGCCCGAAGCGCCCACGAATGAAGTAGCTCCCGAACAGACCGAAGAGAATGTCGTAGCGGCGGTGTCAGCCAACGTGCGGCCTGGGCCGAAGACAAGTGCCCCGGGCCGTCCGAGTTTCGATTGCGCGCGGGCGGGGACACGGGGCGAGACCGCCGTCTGTTCCGATAGCGGGCTCGCGGCGCTCGATCTCAACATGAGCACGCAATATCGGCGCTCGCTCGCCGAGGCCACGCCGGCGCAGAAAGCGCTTTTGCAGACGACGCGCGACCGCTTCCTCGCTTATCGCGACCGCTGCCCCAATCGCCAGTGCATCGCGGACGCATACGTTGGCCGCATGAGGGAAATCCGCGACATCATGGAGGGCCGCTGGCGCGCCACCCGCTAGCCGTTCGTAGCGCTCACGCCGCTGCTCGCGACAATTTCAATGCAATCGCAACTCTCGCCATGTCAGCTGTCGCAGCTTGGATTGGGGATTGCGATGAGGATAGGCATCTTTGGATTTGCCTTGGCGGTGCTTGCGAACGCGGCGCCCACGCAAACCACATCTCAATCGGCCGCCTGCGATCGCCCGGAGCATCGTCAGTTCGATTTCTGGGTTGGCTCCTGGGACGTCTATCCAACGGGTCAGGAAAAGCTCGTCGCTCACAGCCTGATTGAAAAGCTCTACGCCGGCTGCACGATCCGCGAAAATTGGATGCCTCTGGGCAAAGGCGGCGGCGGAAGCCTCAACATGTACGACCCTGCTAAACGGAAATGGCATCAGACCTGGCAGGACAGCCAGAACGGCCGTGTCGAATTCGACGGAGGGGTCGTTGCCGGCAAGATGGTCCTCATCAGCGCCGGCTCGCAGTCGTTTACCCGCATGACTTATTCCCAGAACGCCGACGGGTCGGTGCGGCAACTCGGCGAACAGTCGGTCGATGCGGGAAAGACCTGGCAACCGAGCTTCGATTTCACTTATCGAAAGAGCGCTTCCGTCGCCGCCAACTAGTTGTGGAAAAGAGCGGGTCCGCAGCTTTCATCGGCTGCTGAAATCCCCATAGTGTCCGGGTGAGTCACCCTTACGTTCCGCTGCGCGTCCTCTCGTCCTTCTCGATGCTCGAAGGCGCAATGGAGCCGAAAACGATCGCCGAGCGCTCTGCGAAGCTCGGTTTTCCGGCCGTCGCACTTGTGGATCGAAATGGACTTTATGGTGCAATGCCCTTCAGCGACGCCTGCATCGCCAAGGGCGTTCAGCCGATCATAGGGGCGACGCTTGGTGTGGCCCGTCCGCGCGATGTAGGCGCCAGTCCGATTATCGATTGGCTCGTGCTTCTGGCTCAAAACGACCTCGGCTATGCGAACCTCTGCAAGCTCGTATCGGCCGCGCACCTCGATCGTCCGGTCGAACAAGAGCCGCATGTCGAGTTCGCCAAGCTCGAAGGGCTGAGCGAGGGCCTGATTGCCCTGACAGCGGGCTCAGAGGGTGCGCTGGCGCGACTGTTGGCCGATGCGCAACGCGGCGAGGCCGAAGCCTATCTCGACCGGCTGCAGCGTCTGTTTCCCGCGCGCCTCTATATCGAGATCGTCCGCCGCCACGATCCGATCGAAGAGGCGTCGGAGGACGCGCTGATCGATCTCGCCTATGCGCGCGATCTTCCGATCGTCGGCACCAATCCCGCAGCCTATGTCGACCCGGCGTTCCACGCCGCGCACGATGCGATGCTCTGCATCGCCAATTCGGAATATGTCGAGACAGCGCAAAGGGTCACGTCATCGTCGGAGGCCTGGCTCAAGGGTTCGTCGGCCATCGCCGAAATCTTTGCCGACCTGCCCGAGGCGCTCGCCAACACGGCGGTGATCGCCCAGCGTTGCGCGGTTGCCGCTCCCCAGCGCCGTCCGATCCTGCCGCGCCTCAGCAGTGACGAAGACGAGCAATTGCGGCGTGACGCGCGCGCTGGCTTGGTCGCCCGGCTTCAGGGCAGGAATGACGAGGACCGCGAACGTTATGCGGCGCGGCTCGATTATGAGCTCGACATCATCACCGGCATGGGTTTCGCCGGTTACTTCCTGATCGTCGCAGACTTCATCAAATGGGCGAAGGCCAATGACATTCCCGTCGGGCCCGGCCGCGGTTCTGGTGCGGGATCGGCGGTCGCCTGGGCGCTTACCATCACTGACCTCGATCCGATCGAACTCAACCTGCTGTTCGAGCGATTCCTGAACCCCGAGCGCGTGTCGATGCCGGACTTCGACATCGACTTCTGCGAAACGCATCGGGACAAGGTCATCACCTACGTCCAGGGTAAATATGGTCGCGACCGGGTCGCGCAGATCATTACGTTCGGAAGGCTGAAGGCGAGGGCGGTCCTCAAGGACACGGGCCGAGTCCTCCAGATGCCCTATGGCCAGGTCGATCGGCTCGCGAAACTGATCCCCAATCATCCGACCGACCCGTGGACGCTGGAGCGCTCGCTGAACGGCGTCTCCGAACTCGCGTCCGAATACAAATCGGACAAGGACGTGAAGAAGCTGTTCGACCTGGCGATGAAGCTGGAAGGCTTGCCGCGCCATGCCTCGACGCATGCCGCCGGTGTCGTCATCGGCGACCGTCCGCTCGAAGAGCTGGTGCCGCTCTATCGCGATCCGCGCTCCGACATGCCGGTCACCCAGTTCGACATGAAATATGTCGAAGCTGCGGGCCTGGTGAAGTTCGACTTCCTTGGTCTCAAGACGCTGTCGGTACTGAAGGAAGGTCAGCGTCTGCTCGCGGAACAGGGCGTTGAGGTAGATTTCGGCAAGCTGCTGTGGGACGATCCTGCGGTTTACGAGCTGCTCCAGCGCGGCGATGCGGTCGGCATATTCCAGCTCGAGTCCGATGGTATGCGGCGCACGCTGGCCGCCGTGAGGCCGACGAGCTTCGGCGACATCATCGCGCTCGTCGCGCTCTATCGCCCTGGCCCAATGGATAACATCGGGATGTTCGGCGACCGAAAGAACGGCCGCAGCCCGATCGTCTATCCGCATCCCTTGCTCGAGGGCATCCTCTCGGAGACCTACGGAATCTTCGTCTACCAGGAACAGGTGATGCAGGCGGCGCAGGTGCTCGCCGGATACTCGCTTGGCGAAGCGGACCTGCTGCGCCGCGCCATGGGCAAGAAGATCCAGTCGGAGATGGACGCGCAGCGCGCCCGTTTTGTCGAAGGTTGCGCTACGCACAACCAGATCTCCGCGGCGAAGGCGAACGAGCTGTTCGACACGATCGACAAGTTCGCGGGCTACGGCTTCAACAAGAGCCACGCCGCAGCTTACGCACTCGTCGCATACCAGACCGCCTGGCTCAAGGCGCACCACCGCGCCGAATTCTATGCGGCGTCGATGAGCTTCGACATGGCGCTGACCGACAAGCTCGGAATCTTCGTTGAGGACATGCGCCGTGGCGGCATCGAGTGCCTGCCACCTGACATCAATAACAGCCATGCCTTCTTTACCGTCGACGACGGCGCGGTCCGCTATGCGCTGGGCGCTTTGAAGGGCGTCGGCGAGAAGGCAATGGAGGCCCTGGTCTTGGAGCGCGAGCGAGGAGGGCCGTTCGACAGCCTTGAGGACTTTGCCGCGCGCATCGACCCTCGGCTGCTTAACCGCCGCCAGCTTGAGAGTTTGGCGGAGGCGGGGGCGTTCGACTCGCTCAATCCCGACCGCGCGAGGCTATACGCCGGCGCCGAGACCATCCTCGCTCATGCGGCGAGCGCCCACGATCAGCGCGAAAGCGGACAAAGCGCCTTGTTCGGCGCCACCGCAGAGGAGCTTCCGCCGATCCGTCTTCCGCGCGATGCCAGCTGGAGCCTGGCCCAGCGCATGGCCGGAGAGCGCGATGCCTTCGGTTTCTACTTCTCCGCCCATCCCGTCGAAGCCCAGGCGCATCTGCTCGCTGCCCACAAGGTTCGGAGCTTCGCTGAGCTATCGGAAATCAAGATTGCCGAGGGCGAACGGGCGACGGCGACGATGGCGGCGCTTGCCGAAGGGGTCCGCTGGCGCGTCTCCGCGAAGGGCCGGCGCTACATGGTCGCGAGCCTTTCTGATCGTTCGGGCCAGTTCGAAGCTACCGTGTTCGATGACGAGCCGGGCGCTGCAATCGAGGCAGCCGCGAAAGCCGGTGGCTGCGGTCTTCTGACGGTCGAACTCGATCGGCGAGCAGGCGATGAGACACCGCGCGTGACGATCAAGCGGTTCCAGCCGCTGGAATCACTAGCAAAGCAGACGCGGTTACAGATGACCGTCAGGGTGCCGGACCAGCAGGCAGCGGCTCAACTCGCGCGCGAGTTTGCCGGGGCGAGTGGCGGAAATGGCATCGTCCGTTTCATCCTTCCACTCGCCGGCGGCCGTGAAGCGACGGTGTTGATCGGTCGCGATTTCTCACTCGACGGCGAGCTGGCCGCCCGTATCGAGCGCCTTACCGGCGAAGGCAGCGTCGATCTGTCCGCGCAGGAGCCGCCTAAGCTCGCTCTCGTCGGCTAAGCCGCCTCAGCAACGGCTCGGCGCGTCAGATTTCGTTGGCCGGAGTCGATTGCGCTGGCGGAGGTGCTTCAGTCGCGTTTTGCGGCTCGGCGGGCTCGGGCTCCGGGACGTTCATCGGCTCGGTTGCAGGCGGCGCCGATTCGTCCACGTCAGCGGTCGGTGGCGGCGGCGTGGTGGTCTCATATTCCTCACCAGGCAGCGGCCGCGCAGCCTTCTTGACCGCGGGCGGAGCCTTGTTCACCGGAGCAGTCGTGCCCTTGTACACGCAGGCATCGAGGCCTTCGTTGGCCACGACGCCGATCCGGGCGGCGATTGTGTTGCCATAACGGCGGGTGAACCCGACTGGGGCGACCGCGCCGCGCTTCTTGGGAAGAGGCAACACGGCGGCGATCCGCGCCGCTTCCGTGGCGCTCATCGCGCTCGAATCATGGCCGTAGTAGCGCTGCGACCCGGCATTGACGCCGTACGTGCCGATGCCGGTCTCGGCATTGTTGAGGTAGACCTCCATGATCCGGCGCTTGCCCCAGAGGTGCTCGATCAGGAAAGTGAACCAGGCTTCGACGCCTTTGCGCGCATAGCCGCCGCCATTCCAGAGGAAAGTCGTCTTTGCGGTCTGCTGGCTGATTGTCGATCCGCCGCGAATGCGCCCACCTGAGGCGTTTCGTTTCATCGCGTCTTCAATGGCTTCGAAGTCAAAGCCGTTGTGCTGGCAGAACTTGCTATCCTCGGCCGCGATTGCCGCGCGGACCATGTCGCGGTCGATCTGGCCGATCGGCATCCAGTCGCGTGTCGCTCCGCGTCCCCCGATCATGTCGCCCACCATGGTGATGGTCGTCGGCGGATTGATGAAGCGGTAGGCGAGCACCCAAAGGATTGAAATCAGGAAGAAAGCGACGACCAGTTTGGCGATCCAGCCGAGGATTCGCCTCGGCAGCGAGTGCCGGCTTGTCCGCCGACGCTTGTAGTTTGGAATTTTAGCTCGCCGCTTCGCCACGACCCCGGCCTAGCGGGCGGCGGTCGAGACGCCAAGCGTCGACAGCAATGCCAACGTGCCCGGGTCCTTGGGGCGGAATTTCAGCGCTGCCTCGGCCTCCCGGCGAGCGCCAGCTGCATCCTTGTTCGCAGCCAGAGCGACAGCGAGATCGCGTCGGATCGGATAGTACCAGGCGGGCGGATCGGCGACCGATTTGAAGTCATCGCCTTCCTCGAGTTCGGCGGCCTGTGCAAACGCGGTCGCGGCCTCGCCTGGCCGGCTCTCGAGCATCGCCGCACGACCAAGAAGAACGTTGCGCGCAATGTAGGTCATTGTCTGCGCCTGAAGCGAGCCGTCGTCCTTGCTGAGTTCGGTTGTGACGCCGTGAATTGCCGCGGCTTCCTTCCGAATGCTTGCTGCGTCGTTGCGACGGGCGAAGGCTTCTCCGCGAGCATAATGCCAGGCAGCGGTAAGGAATGGCAGCTTCGGCTCGGGCAACGCCAGAACCTCCGCCGGGTCGGCGAAGCGCGCCAGGGCATAATAACCGTTGGCCGCGATCATCTGGGCGTAGGGCCCAGCTTTGGTGTTGTCTTTGGATCGCTCGACGAGCGGCCTTCCAAGTCGCAACGCAATGTCAGCATCGCCCGCCTCAAGTGCTCCGCCAAGTCCGAAAGTCACGTTATGTGCGTGGTACGGAAGGCCCCAAACGCCATCCGGCGGGCCGAGCCCGAGCCGCTTGGCGTTGTCGATGCCGATCTCGACCGCCCGCATGTTCGCCTTCGCGGCGTCTTCGTAACGCCCGACCCAGTAATAGGTATGGCTCGGCATGTGGACGAGATGGCTAGCTTTGGGGGCCAAGGCCCCCAGGCGGTCGGCGTACGGCTCCGCCAGAGCCGGGACGAACGCATTCTCGGTCGCGTGAATGTAGAAATGGATCGCCGGCGTGTAATTGGGATCAAGCTTAAGCACATGTTCGAGAAGCGGCATCGCCAGCTCGGCGTTGAGCTTCCAATCCTCGGTCGTCTCCGCCTTCGTGATCAGCCAGGCGTCCGCCGTGATCACCGCAACTTCCTTGTCATCGGGATATTTGGTTGCGAGCACCGCCATCGCTTTGGCGAAGTGAAGGTCGCCGTCTTTCCCACCGCCGCCGTTCTTGTAGCGGAGCTGGAGCGCGTGGATCAGCTCGCGCTCGCGGTCCGTTCCATGAGTCTTGGCGAGTTCGGCCGCCTTGTCAGTCAATTCGGCAAGAGCTGCGACCTCGTCCTCGCTCTTCCCGAAATTGATCGTCGGGCCCGAGACCCACGCCTGGCCCCAAAGACACATGGCGCATTGGGGATCGAGGCGGACGGCCTCTTCCATCGCTTCCGTCGCCGCCTTGTGCGCGAAAGCGTGGGCGAGCTGCATTCCATTGTCGAAGAATGCCTGCGCCTTCGGGCTGCTTGTCGTGATGGGGAATCCACCGCTGCCATAGCCGTCCATGATCACCGGCGTCTTCGGAGCAACTGTATCCGAATGACCCATATGCATGTCAGACTGAGCCCACAGCGGCGAAGCCAGAAGCGCGGCTACAGCCACGACACAGAACGATCTCATGAGATTCCCCTCAAATCCCCGTGGAGGATGCTATCACCCGTCGGCCCTCTGGCAAGGGCTTCTTGCCGCAGTGCAGCAGCGCATTTACATCGGCTTCAAATGACCTCGACCAACGATATTCGCCGCGGCTTCCTCGACTATTTCGAGAAGAACGGCCACGCTCGCGTGCAATCGGCGCCACTCGTGCCGCAGAACGACCCAACCCTGATGTTCGTGAACGCGGGCATGGTGCCGTTCAAGAACGTGTTCACTGGCCTGGAGACGAGGCCTTATTCGCAGGCGACGAGTTCCCAGAAATGCGTCCGCGCTGGCGGAAAGCACAACGACCTCGACAATGTCGGCTATACCGCGCGCCACCATACCTTCTTCGAAATGCTCGGGAATTTCTCGTTCGGCGATTATTTCAAGGACCGCGCGATCGAGCTGGCGTGGAATTTGCTGACCAAGGAGTGGGGCCTAAGCCCGGATCGCCTGACCGCGACGGTCTATCACACCGACGACGAGGCCTTTGACCTTTGGAAAAAGATTTCCGGGCTGCCCGAAAGTCGGATCATTCGTATTCCAACGAAGGATAATTTCTGGGCGATGGGCGATGATGGCCCATGCGGGCCCTGTTCCGAGATCTTCTACGATCATGGCGAGCATATCCCTGGCGGGCCACCGGGAAGCCCTGACGAGGACGGCGACCGGTTCGTCGAGGTCTGGAACCTCGTCTTCATGCAATATGAGCAGGCGGCCAACGAAATCGTCTCCGAGCTGCCGAAGAAAAGCATCGACACCGGAATGGGCCTCGAGCGCATCGCCGCGGTACTCCAAGGCACGACCGACAATTATGAAACCGACACGTTCAAGGCGCTGATCGCCGCGTCGATGGCGCTGACCAGCAACAATTCGGCGGATACGAGCGCAAGCCACCGGATCATTGCCGATCACTTGCGAACTTCAGGTTTCCTGGTGGCCGATGGAGTCCTCCCGGCCAACGAGGGCAGGGGCTACGTCCTCCGCCGGATCATGCGCCGAGCAATGCGTCATGCCCATTTGCTTGGAGCGAAAGAGCCGTTGATGTGGCGTCTTGTGCCGGCCCTGGTCGCGGAAATGGGTGCGGCATTTCCGGAACTGGTTCGCGCCCAACCCCTGATCGAGCAGGTTCTGGAGCAGGAAGAGACGCGCTTCCGCCAGACGCTCGCGACCGGCATCAAGCTTCTCGACGAGGCGACCTCGGAGCTTGCCGAGGGCGGCACTTTGCCCGGCGAGACCGCCTTCAAGCTCTACGACACTTACGGCTTCCCCTACGATCTGACCGAGGATGCGCTGCGTTCGCGCGGGCTGCAGGTCGATCGCGCGGGCTTTGATGCCGCGATGGCCGAGCAGAAAACCAAGGCGCGGGCCGCGTGGAAGGGCTCTGGCGCCAAGGCGAATGAGGAAATCTGGTTCGATCTCGCCGAGGAGCATGGGGCGACCGAATTCACCGGCTATTCCGGCGACGAAGGCGAGGGCGTCGTCCTCGCAATCGTCAGGGACGGAGCGCCCGTCGAAGCCGCTGAAATTGGCCAGACGGTCGAGATCCTTCTCAACCAGACACCATTCTACGGCGAAAGCGGCGGACAGATTGGTGATACCGGAAAATTGACTACGCTCAAAGGCTTCTATGGTGAAGTTGAGGATACGTTGAAACCATTGGGCAAGCTCTACGTGCTTCGAACCAAGGTGTTGAAGGGTGAGTTGAGCGTCGGCGAGACGGTTCATCAGGTCGTTGATGCGGAACGTCGCGATCGGGTTCGGGCCAACCACAGCGCCACGCATTTGCTGCATGCCGCGCTTCGCCGGCATCTCGGGACGCATGTCACCCAGAAGGGCTCGCTCGTTGCTCCCGACTATTTCCGGTTCGACTTTTCGCATCCGAAAGCACTCAGCCGGGAGGAGATCGACGCGGTCGAAACCGAAGTGAACGCCCAGATCCGTTCGAACGAAGCGGTCGTTACCCGCCTGATGACCCCTGATGCGGCGATCGAGGCGGGTGCGATGGCTTTGTTCGGCGAGAAATATGGCGACGAAGTCCGCGTGCTCTCCATGGGGCGCTTCGACGACGGCGATTATTCGGTCGAGCTCTGCGGCGGCACCCATGTTCGCGCGCTCGGCGACATCCAGCTGCTGAAGATCATCTCGGAAAGCGCGGTATCGGCAGGTGTACGGCGCATCGAGGCGCTGACCGGGGAAGCTGCGCGTCAGTGGCTCAGTGAGCGCGATGCGAAGCTGCGTGAGGCCGCCGCAACCTTGAAGAGCTCACCCGACGAGGTCCCGGCGCGTGTCGCTTCCCTAGTCGAGGATCGGAAACGCCTCGAGCGCGAGCTCGCGGATGCGAAAAAGCAACTCGCAATGGGCGGCGGACCAGCGAATTCGGAATGCCCGACGCCTGAGGAAGTCAACGGCCACAAATTCCTTGGTCAAGTCGTGGAAGGCTTCGATCCCAAGGGTTTGCGAGCCGCTGTTGACGACATGAAGAAGCGTCTGGGTTCAGGGATCGGAGCACTCGTCGCCGTCAATGAAGGCCGCGCGAGCGTTGCCGTGGGAGTCACCGACGATCTTTCGAGTCAAGTCAGCGCGGTGGATCTGGTCAAGGCCGCGGTGGTGACTTTGGGCGGGCAGGGCGGTGGCGGCCGTCCCGACATGGCCCAGGGCGGCGGCCCCGACGGCTCCAAGGCTCAGGAGGCGCTGGACGCGGTCAAGGAAGCGCTGGAGAAGGTCGCTGCGTGATCGACGCGCAGGCCTCGGATCCGGTGACTCTCAACGGCTCATGCCATTGCGGCGCTGTTAAATTCACGGCCGAGCTACCTTTTGGTCTTAGCTCAGCGCGGCGATGCACCTGCTCGATCTGCCGGATGCGGGGCGCGGTTGCGGTCACGTCGACGCATGAGGGTTTCAAGATCCTCCAGGGCGAGGACAAACTCGCGACGTATCGCTTCAACACGAATGTCGCCGAGCACCATTTCTGCAGCGTCTGCGGAATCTACACGCACCACAAGCGCCGTTCGAACCCGAACCAGCTCGGCGTCAACGTGGCCTGCCTGGAAGGCGTATCACCCTTCGATTTCCGGGAAGTCGTAGTTTACGACGGACAGCGCCATCCCGGCGACAATCCCACGCACACGACCTACACCGCTGGAACGCTTCGCTACGAACCCGCGCCCGGCAGCTGAACGTCCCGGATCCGTCGCCGCCCCAAGCTCGGCTTCTCGTCCAGCTCTGCCTCCGTCTTGATGATCGAACGCAATTCGTCCCTTTTCTCGTGGATTGACGCGATCACCGGGCCCATTGGGGTGCCGACGTCCACCAGCACCGCCTCCGCAAGCTGGAGCGAGGCTTCGAGCGTCTCCGGGACAGCATCTGTGACGCCAGCTTTGTACAGCTGGGCCGCATGTTTGGTGTCGCGGGCCCGCGCGATGATCGGCAGGTTCGGAACCCAGCCGCGCACTCGGCGGGTTAATTGAGCCACGAGGACCGGGTCGTCCATCGTCAGCACCAGCGCAGAAGCGTGGCCGAGATGCAGCTTGTCGGCGAGCTCGGGTCTCCGGACATCGCCGAACAGCACGTTGTAGCCGGCTTCCCGCGCCCGGCGGACGCTGTCGACGTCACTGTCGACCGCCAGATAGGGCCGATTATGCGTAACCAGCATGTCCGCGACGATCCTGCCTACCCGCCCAAACCCGAATATGACCGTGCGGTCGTCGCCATGGGGGATCGCGGTCGATTCCGCCTCGACGTCGACACGCCTGCCAATGCGGCGGCCAAGCGCGGCCAGGATCGGCGTAACCGTCAGGCCGATCGCGGTGACCGTCGTCCAGAAATTCGCGTCTGCGGCCGCCACAATGCCCGCACCTCCTGCTGCCGAGATCACGATAAGGCTTGTTTCTGACGGGCTGGCCATCACCACGCCGCTCTCGACAGCGACTGCGGGCCGGATCCCGGAAAGGCGGAGAAGGCCTGCGGTCACCGCGGCTTTCACCAGCAGGACCGCCGCGGCAGCGCCGAAGATCATTGGCCAATTGGCGACGAGCGCATGGAGATCGATGCGCATCCCGACCGTGATCAGGAAGATACCGAGCGCGAGACCGGCCAAAGGCATGGTGATCGCTTCGACCTCGGCATGATAATCGGTCTCGGCGATCAGCACGCCGGCGATCAGCGCTCCTAGAATGGGTGAGAGGCCGACCGCGCTCGTCGCCAGGCTCGCAAGAATCACAGTCAGCAGGCTGATCGCGAGAAACAGTTCGGGATTCTTTGTGCGGGCAGCCTGGGCGAAAAGCACGGGAAGGGCGAAACGCCCGATGATTAGCATGCCGCCAACGACCAACACGCCAAGCGCAGCCGTCCGGAGGAATTCGCCCGTCTCCGCATGCCCTCCGATCAGCTCGATGAGGAACAACATTGGCACCAGCGCTAAATCTTCGAACAGAAGCATGGCGAAGGCGGAGCGGCCCACCGGACTTTCCGTGCCTGTGATCGGCAGCACCAAAGCGGTCGATGACAGAGCCAGGGCAAGGCCAAGAGCGACTGAGGTCGGAACGCGAACTCCGAACATGAGCAGGCCAGCGCCGATCAGCAGCGCGCAACCCGCAAGTTCGGCGAGCCCAACCCCGAAGACCGCGCGACGCATCGATCGCAACCGGCGGAAGCTGATGTGAAGTCCGGCCGAAAAAAGCAGGAGGATGATGCCGAGTTCGGCGAATGGCTCGATCGCATGCGGATCGCTGATCGAAAATGTGTGCAGCCATGGATGCGCGGGGGCCAAAGCTCCAAGCGCATAAGGTCCCGCAATCACGCCAACGATGATGAACCCGATAACCGGGCTGATCCTCAGCCGGGCGAACGCCGGGATGACGATGCCCGCCGCGCCCAGAATAGTGAGCGCGTCGCTAAAGCCAGTGCCGGAAATGCCGCCTTCCATAACCGCCTTCTGCCCTTTTCATCGGAACGGCGGTAGAGGTGACGTCATGACGTCAGAGCCCGATCTAATCGTCGTCGGGGCAGGACCTGCCGGAATGATGGCCGGGCTGCTTTTCGCGCGCGCCGGCTGCCAGGTTCAGTTGCTCGAGAAGCACGCCGATTTCTTTCGTGATTTTCGCGGCGACACCGTTCACCCGTCGACCATGGAGATCCTCGACCAGCTCGGGATGCTCCAGCGGTTCCTCGAGCGCGCGCACAACCGCGTTTATGGGGCCGAGCTCCGGATTGCCGGCCGCGAGTGGACGATTGGCGACCTCACTCACCTCAATACGCCGGCGCCTTTCATCGCGATGATGCCGCAGTGGGATTTCCTCGATTTCCTGCGCGAGGAGGCAAAGGCTTTCCCTGGCTTCCACCTCAAAGTGAACTCGCCGGTGGCTGGCTTCATCGAGAATGAAGGGAAGGTCGACGGTGTCAGGCTGGAGGATGGAAGCGAACTCCACGCTCGGCTGACGATTGCCGCAGACGGACGAGCGTCGATCGCGCGCTCTGAACTACCGCTCGAGGACCTCGGCGCGCCGATGGACGTCTTCTGGTTCCGGGTCGCCAAGGAGAAAGACGACAAGGGAGCGCTGAGGGGTAATGTCGAGCGCGGACGGCTGCTCGTCATGATCGACCGCGGAGACTACTGGCAATGCGCCTTCCTCATCCCGAAAGGCGCGGCCGAATCCTATCAGGCGCGGGGGATTGAAGCGATCCGCGAAGAGGTTCGTGCGGGGGCGCCGCCTGATTTGGACCTCAGCGAACTTGACGAGATCAGCGATCTTCACCTGCTGACCGTGAAGCTCGACCGGCTCACTTGCTGGCAAAAGCCCGGGTTGCTGGCGATTGGCGATGCAGCCCACGCCATGTCCCCGATTGGCGGCATCGGCATTAATCTCGCGATCCAGGATGCTGTCGCAGCGGCCAATTTCCTCGCCGGGCCGCTCGCCAAGGGCGAGAACGTCGATCCTTTGCTCCACAAGGTGCAGGATCGCAGGCTTTTCCCGACGCGCGTGATCCAGGGCGGACAGAAAGCCGCTCAGGACAATGTCATCGGGCGCCTGCTGAGACCGGGCGCGCCGATCACCCAAGCGCCCTGGCTCGTTCGCATGCTCAATCGATTCCCGGTCCTGCGCCGAATCCCCGGCCGTATCATCGGGCTTGGCGTCAGGCGCGAAAGGGTGCGCTCGCCGAACGCTTACGCCTGAGCGGGCGCGGCAATCCCTTCCTCGGCCATGGCGGCTTCGAGGTTGTGCACGATCGCCTCGAAGAACTGCTCCGTCGTCATCCACGCCTGCTGCGGTCCGACGAGGATCGCGAGGTCCTTCGTCATCTGCCCGCCCTCGACCGTCTCGATGCACACGCGCTCGAGCGTCTCGGCGAAGCGCACGACGTCGGGAGTGTCGTCGAACTTGCCGCGATACTTGAGGCCGCCAGTCCAGGCGAAGATCGACGCGATCGGGTTGGTCGAGGTCGCCTTGCCCTGCTGGTGCATGCGATAGTGGCGAGTGACGGTGCCGTGAGCGGCTTCCGCTTCCACAGTTTTGCCGTCGGGGGTCATCAACACCGAAGTCATTAGCCCCAGCGAGCCGAAGCCCTGCGCAACCTGGTCCGACTGGACGTCGCCGTCGTAATTCTTGCAGGCCCAGACGAACTTGCCGCTCCACTTGAGCGCCGACGCGACCATGTCGTCGATCAGGCGATGCTGATATTCGATGCCAGCAGCTTCGAACTTCGCCTTGTATTCCTTGTCATAAATCTCCTGGAAGATGTCCTTGAAACGCCCGTCATAGGCCTTCAGGATCGTGTTCTTCGTGGAGAGATAGAGCGGCCAGCCGCGGCCGAGGCTGTAGTTGAAGCAGGCGTGAGCGAAATCGCGGATGCTCTCGTCGAGATTGTACATGCCCATCGCGACGCCCGAGCCCGGGAAATCGAACACATCGAATTCAAGCTCCTGGCCGTCGTTTCCGACCCATTTCATGGTGAGCTTGCCAGCGCCGGGCACGCGGAAGTCGGTCGCGCGATATTGATCGCCGAAGGCATGACGGCCGACGACGATCGGGTCCGTCCAGCCCGGGATGAGGCGCGGAACGTTGGAAATGACGATCGGCTCGCGGAAGATGCACCCGCCCAGAATGTTGCGGATCGTGCCGTTGGGCGATTTCCACATCTTCTTGAGGTGGAATTCCTCCACGCGCGCCTCGTCCGGCGTGATCGTCGCGCATTTGACGCCGACGCCATGCTCCTTGATCGCATTGGCCGCATCGATCGTGACCTGGTCGTCCGTCGCATCGCGATGCTCGACCGATAGATCGAAATAGAGAAGGTCGACGTCGAGATAGGGCTGGATCAGCCGTTCGCGGATCCATTGCCAGATGATCCGGGTCATCTCGTCGCCGTCGAGCTCGACGACCGGGTTCTTAACCTTGATCTTGGGCATTTGACTTCCTGTTTTCGGGTTCGGCGCGGCCTTAGAATGCAGCCCCAACGCGTGCAACCGCGCCGTTGTGCCAGTGATTTGCCGCCTCTAAGGAAGCTGGCATGCCTGCTCTAGAGAAGCCCGACAGCCCGATCACAACCACGGTGAAGTGGCGGTTTCCGTCCGTCCACCCCGAGGGCCGCAAGTTCGCCGTCGGCGCAGGCGCGATCACCGCGCTGGCCTTCCTGCTGCACTGGCAACTGCTGGCGTGGCTTCTGGTGGGCCTGACGATCTGGGTTGCGGCATTCTTCCGCGATCCGGTTCGGACGACGCCGCGCGGCGACAAGCTCATCGTCGCGCCTGCCGACGGGCTGGTCACGATGATCGTGGAGGTCCCGCCGCCGGCGGAGCTTCGCGGTGCGGATGGGCTGGACGATGGCAAATATACGCGGGTCTCGATCTTCATGAGTGTCTTCGATGTGCACATCAACCGCACGCCGATCGCCGGACGAGTGAAGAGGATTGCCTATATTCCGGGCAAATTCGTCAACGCCGACCTCGACAAGGCGAGCGAAGACAATGAGCGGCAACATTTTCTCGTCGAAGGCGCCGAGGGACTGAAGATCGGCTTCACGCAGATCGCCGGCCTGGTCGCGCGCCGCATCATGTCCTTCGTGCGCGAAGGCGACGTCGTCGAAGCGGGCCAGAGGATCGGCCTCATCCGCTTCGGCAGCCGGGTCGATGTCTATTTGCCGGAGGGCGTGGCGCCGCGCGTCATCCTCGGCCAGCGGTCGATCGCCGGGGAGACGATCCTCGGAATGGTCGGGCTCGACATTCCGGCGACGGGCAGCAGCCAGTGACGGACGACAGGGGGCCGCGCGGAATACCGTTCCGTGCCATGGTTCCGAACGCCATTACAGCGACGGCGCTTTGCCTGGGTTTGACGGGGGTAAGCCTTGGCATCCGCGGTGAATGGGAAAGGGCACTTAGCGCCATCGTTGTCGCGGGAGTGCTCGATGGGATCGACGGACGGATAGCGCGGCTCCTCCGAGCGCAGAGCAAGTTCGGGGCGGAGCTCGACTCCTTGAGCGACAATATCGCGTTCGGCACAGCGCCCGCGTTGATCCTATTCCTATGGTCGCTGCAGACCGCGCCCCGTTTCGGATGGATCGCGGCGCTCGCTCTCGCGGTGTGTTGCGCGCTGCGTCTTGCGCGGTTCAATGCCCGCCTCGATGCCGCCGAGCAGCCGCACAAATCGGCGGGTTTCAATACCGGCGTGCCAGCGCCCGCGGGCGCAGGGCTCGCCTTCGTCCCGATCTATCTTTGGCTGATCACCGGCAACGACATCTTCCGCGACTGGCAGCCCGTCATGGCGTGGACATTATTCATCGCGCTTCTGATGATCTCGAGCCTGCCGACATACAGCTGGGCGAGCATCCGTATTCGTCGCGACTGGCGGCTCTTCGCTCTTGCCGGTGTCGCATTGTTCGGAGCGGCCCTGATCGTCGCCCCCTGGATGACCTTGCTCGCTCTTGCCGCAATCTATCTCGCGGTTATCCCCTTTGGGCTGGCGAGCTATGCCAAGGTCAAGCGGCGGCGCGCATCCTCTGGCCGGAACGCTTAGGCGCCGTTCTTGCCGCGCGGATCCGCAACCGCATCGGCGCCACAATCTCCGGATGGCGAACGGGGCTGCCCTTGAGGGCGGCGGCGACTTTTGCGCCGCTTTCCTCAAGAGCTCGTGCACCAAGCACAATCAGCAACCACAAAGTGGCTAGGAAGGGCAGGGTGCCTAAAGCTGCAGTCATGACGTTCAGCCTCCTTTGAGCAGAGGTAATGTTCCTGCTTTGTTCTCATTTGTCAAGCGGGATCGAAATGAACGGGCCAAGCGCTTGAAACGGAGCGCTTCTTCGGCTAGGGGCCGCGCCTCAACCCGCATGGGAAGCAACATACACCGGTCGGTCGGGGCCTTTCGCCACGCCCGCTAACGCTTCCCAGAGGCAGAACCGGAAGGAGAAGAACCATGGCGGCTAATGTCGTCACGATGCAGCAATTGCTTGAGGCCGGAGCGCATTTCGGCCACCAAACCCACCGCTGGAATCCGAAGATGAAGCCGTACATTTTCGGCGATCGGAACGGCGTTCACATCATCGACCTGTCGCAGACCGTGCCGCTGTTCGCGCGTGCGCTCGACTTCGTGCAGCAGACCGTCGCCCGGGGCGGCAAGGTGCTGTTCGTCGGCACGAAGCGCCAGGCCCAGGATGCGATCGCCGAGAGCGCGCAGGCCAGCGGCCAGCATTTCGTCAATCACCGTTGGCTCGGCGGAATGCTCACCAACTGGAAGACGATTTCGAACTCGATCAAACGGCTGAAGAGCCTCGAGGAGAAGCTGTCGGGCGACACCGCCGGCCTCACCAAGAAGGAGGTCCTCCAGCTGACCCGCGAGCGCGACAAGCTCGAGAAGAGCCTTGGCGGTATCCGCGACATGGGCGGTCTTCCCGACGTGATGTTCGTCGTCGACACCAACAAGGAAGAGCTGGCGATCAAAGAAGCCAACGTCCTTGGCATTCCGGTCGTCGCGATCCTCGATTCGAACAGCGATCCGAGCGGAATCGCTTTCCCGGTCCCGGGCAATGACGACGCGAGCCGCGCGATCCGCCTCTATTGCGATGCCGTCGCTGGAGCGATCGGCGAGGGCCGCACTGGCGAGGCTCGTTCGAAGGGCCAGGACATCGGCGAGATGGCCGAGCCGCCGGTCGAGCAGGCACTGGAAGCCTAACGAGAAGATACCCATCTTCCGTTCGGGCTGAGCTTGTCGAAGCCCTGTCCTTCAGTTTTGGAAGAACAAGGCGGCCCTTCGACAGGCTCAGGGCGAACGGTTTAGTGCAAAAGGAACGAACACATGGCTGAGATCACGGCCGCGACTGTGAAAGAGCTTCGCGAGCGCACCGGCGCTGGCATGATGGATTGCAAAAAGGCGCTTGCTGAGACCAATGGCGAGATGGAGGCGGCCGTTGACTGGCTGCGCGCCAAGGGTCTCTCCGCAGCCGCCAAGAAGGCTGGCCGCACCGCCGCTGAAGGTCTCGTCGGCGTCGCCGTCGAGGGTCATCGCGGCGCGGTTGTCGAGGTGAATTCGGAGACGGACTTCGTCGCCAAGAACGAGATTTTCCAGGATTTCGTCCGCAACGTCGCGCGCATTGCCCTGGAGAAGGGTGCGGACGTCGAAGCGATTGGCGCCGCGACCTACCCGACCGGAGGCATCGTCTCGGAGAAGCTGACCGACAATATCGCGACGATTGGCGAGAACCAGTCGCTGCGCCGCGCCGCCGTCCTGGAAGTGAGCCAGGGCGCGGTCGTATCCTACGTCCACAACCAGGTCGCTCCCGGCCTCGGCAAGATCGGCGTGCTCGTCGCGCTCGAGAGCGCGGCTACGGCCGACACGCTGAGCGCGCTGGGCAAGCAGATTGCGATGCATGTCGCGGCCGCCCACCCGCTGGCGCTCGACGCTGAGTCGCTGGACGCCGAGCTGGTCGAGCGTGAGCGCGCGATCGCCATGGAAAAGGCGAAGGAGAGCGGAAAGCCGCAGAACATCGTAGAGAAGATGGTCGAGGGCGGCCTCGCGAAGTTCCGCAAGGAGCACGCTTTGCTGACCCAGCTCTTCGTGATGGACAACAAGACGCCGGTTTCGGACGTCGTTGCGTCTGCCGCGAAGGATGCGGGTACGGGCATCGAGCTCAAGGGCTTCGTCCGATTCCAGCTCGGCGAAGGCATCGAAAAGAAGCAGGAAGATTTCGCTGCGGAAGTCGCGGCCGCTGCGGGCACGAAGGCCGAGCCGGTCGCTTAAACGAACGCGGTTCAAGGCTTAAATGGAGAGGTGGTCAGGCGGAGAGCTTGGCCGCCTCTTTTTTGCAATCGTAAGGAAGATCCGGCCAACTGCAGAAGTCGGGCCAGTGACCGCTGCTTTGCCAATATTCGAGGAAGCGGAACCGCGCCGCAACCTGCATCGCGCGTGGATCTCGCCAGAGTTCATGGAACGCAGGCCTGAACAGGACGCCGGCGAAACCTGTCTGGTAATTGCTCGGCAGCGTCAGCAGGAATGTCACGAGCCCGTCGCTTCTTCCGAACGCCGCGACGACCTGGACATAATCTCCAGACGCCGTGGACGAGCCATCCAGTCGCTTGCGCGTGGCCTCGATCGCGGTGCCGATGTTGGCGGGCGTTGGATTGATCCGCGCCTTCAGGAAAGCTTCCTGGCTTGGAAACAATTGTACGCCGGGGGGCTGATGTTCGAGCGCATCTTCCGCCGAGCCATAGCGCAAATTGAGCCTGTATCGCGCCTGCTCGATATTCGTCGCACCCGGAAACAGTGCTTCGGCCTTGGCAAGTTCCTGCTTGGCTTCGTCGATCTGGCCGGAATAGGTCAGAGCCGAAATGTACGCTTCCTGGGCTCGCAGTGAGAAGGGCCGCAGTTGCTGGGCACGGCGCGCATCGGTGACCGCGTCTCTCAATCGGCCCAGCTGAATAAGGTTGTTGGAGCGCGCCGTTAGCGCGAACGCATCATTGGGATTCTTTTCAACTGCCAGATCCAGCAGTTGCATCGCGGGAGTGTATTGGTCTTCGGTGATCAAATCGGCCTTGCCTATGTAGCCTTGGGGCAGATCAGGACTGACCTTCTGCGCGGCGGTTACGTCGGCAGAATATTGGGCAAGTGCAGCGGGCGTCCTGCGGTCGAATGGCGGCGTGAAGATGATCTCGTCTTCAGCCGTGAGCAGTCTTGCCCACGCAGGCGCGAACCGCGGAGCGCGACGGATCACCTCTCGAAAGATGCGAACAAGGTTGTCCAGATCGACGTCGGTGATCTGCGTGAACATCCCGCAGCCATTCAAATACAGGTGGCGGGTCTGCTCATCGAGGGATCGCGCCTCCGATCCGTAGGCATCCGCGGCACAGTCGAGGACATTGGCGGCGCTATAGGCCAGCTGCTGTTTGAGATCCGATGGATTGTTGTTCGGATCCTCGAAATCACCGGACCAAAGCAGCGCTCGGTTCTTGCCCGAAAGCAGCAGCAAAGTTGCTTTCGAAGCCGGGCCGTCGCCCGAAGCATCGACTTTGAAAATGAGATCCGGGACGTTGCCACTTCCTTCTTCGACGAGCTGGAGGGCGTCGCTGTTGGAAGCCTGCAGGACGCCGAGCTTCGCGAGAAGATCGCGTGAGAGGGCTTGAGAGTTAGCTGTGCTCGACGCGGGAAGAACCGTGACTGTCGGCACAGCCGCGGACGGAGAGGGCCAAAAGAAATAAGCGCCAGCGCCTATCACGCCTAATATCGCCAGCGCAGCGAGCGCCGTTGTTCTTAGTCCAAACCGCTGCCGCGTTTGCTCAGGGGGAGGCGGAGCCGTTTGAACGCGGTGCCCTCCCAATTCTGCAATCGCAGCTTCGAATTCTTTGTACCCGCGTGACTTGGCGCCTCGTTTCCAGTCGGCGAGGTCAATTGTCTGGAATTGCCGGAAGCCAAGCGGTGCCTGAGTGCCGTCGAGGGTTGCAGGAATGAGGCAACCCCGGTCCCGTCCCGCCGAAGCCTCGTCGCGGACCCATGCAGATTCGATCGCATTCCTCGACCACAGCACTGCGACGGCATCGGCGGCCTTCAGCGCTTCTTCAATTACCTTCGAAAATTGCGCGCCGCCGCGGACATGCAGATCCCACCAGACCTCATGACCGGCGGCCTCCAGCGCTGTTGCGATGACCCTCGCCGCCGCGCTGTCATCACGGTCGTAGCTTAGGAACACGCTGGTCATGCGCTATCCCCCACGAAGTGAGATGCTGCGCCCAAACTTTGGCTCGGGCAAGTAAGGCAGTTGGCAAGGGCGCGGCTGGGCCATAAAGGCGTGGCCGCCCTTATTACATCTTGAGGACAGCCTTTGACCCGACAGCGCTTCAATCGGATCCTGCTGAAGCTCTCGGGCGAAGCATTGATGGGGCAGGGGCAGTTCGGCATCGATCCGGATGCAGTCGCCGGCCTTGCCGGAGAAATCGCAGCAGCGAAGGAGCAGGGTCACGAACTCTGCCTGGTCGTCGGCGGAGGCAACATCTTCCGCGGAATGGCGGCGGCGGCGAAGGGCTTCGACCGCGCGACGGCCGATTACATGGGCATGCTCGCGACCGTGATGAACGCGCTGGCGCTGCAGATGGCGCTCGAGAAGATCGGCGTCGATACGCGGGTGCTTTCGGCAATCCCGATGGCCAGCGTATCCGAGCCCTACATCCGCCGGCGCGCCCTTCGGCACCTCGAGAAAGGCCGAATCGTCCTGTTCGCCGCGGGTACGGGCAATCCCTACTTCACGACCGATACGGCTGCCGCCCTTCGCGCAGCAGAGATGGGCTGCGATGCTTTGTTCAAGGGGACGAGCGTCGACGGCGTCTACAATGCCGATCCGAAGAAGGTGAAAGACGCGACCCGCTACGAGACTTTGAGCTTCAACAAGGTGCTCGCCGACGACCTCAAGGTCATGGACGCAGCCGCCGTGGCACTTTGCCGCGACAACAATATTCCGATCGTCGTGTTCAACATCCGGCAGCAGGGCAACCTTGCCGAGGTGATCGAGGCTCGCGGAACCGCGACGATCGTCCAGAACGGAGAGTAAGAATGACGACCAGCATCAGCACCAGCGACCTCAATCGCCGGATGCACGGCGCGCTTGGGGCGCTGCGTCACGACCTTGGCGGATTGCGCACGGGCCGTGCGTCGACGGCGCTCGTCGATCCCATTCACGTGGAGGTTTACGGCAGCAACATGCCGCTCAACCAGGTGGCGACGGTCTCGACCCCGGAGCCGCGCATGCTGTCGGTGCAGGTCTGGGACCGTTCGAACGTTCAGCCGGTCGAAAAGGCCATCCGTAACGCCGGCCTCGGCATCAATCCGATCGTCGACGGCCAGATCATCCGCCTGCCGATCCCCGAGCTGACCGAAGAGCGCCGCAAGGAGCTCGCCAAGCTCGTTGGCCAATATGCGGAGAAGGCGAAAATCGCGGTCCGCAACGTCCGCCGCGATGGGATGGACCATCTGAAGCAGGACGAGAAGAAGCACGAGATCAGCGAGGACGAACGCAAGCGCCTCGAGCATGAGGTGCAGAAGCTTACCGACGAAACAATCAAAGAGATCGACGACCTCGCGGCCACCAAGGAAAAGGAAATCCTCGGCAAGTGAGCCCCGCACCCGCGCCTGAGGGCGCCAAGGGCCTTGCCGGGGGCAGCACGGTCCCGCGCCATGTCGCCATCATCATGGATGGCAACGGCCGCTGGGCCGAACGCAAGGCCTTGCCTCGAGTTGCCGGGCACCGGGCGGGTGCTGAGGCGGTCCGGCGGGCGCTGCAGTCTGCCGCGGACCACGGCGTCGAGGTCCTGACCATCTACGCATTCTCGTCGGAAAACTGGCGGAGAAGCGGGGAGGAGGTCTCAGACCTTACCGCGCTTATGCGTTTCTATCTCGAGCGGGAGCTCAAGACGCTTCTGAAGGAGGGCGTTCGGCTCAAGTTGATCGGAGATTATTCGGCATTTGGTCCGGATCTCGTTGAGCGGCTTGAGAAGGCAGTTGAACGAACCGCCGATAACAAGCGCCTGACCTTGGTCATCGCACTCAATTATGGATCGCGGGCAGAGATTGCTTCGGCGGCGCGCGCATTGGCGACGAAAGCTGTCGCCGGCGAAATTCCGGTTGAAGCGATCGACGATGCTGCGCTCGCCGAAGAGCTACAGACTCACGATTTGCCCGAACTGGATCTCCTCATCCGGACATCCGGAGAGGTGCGCCTTTCGAACTTCCTCCTCTGGCAGGCCGCTTACGCGGAGCTGCTGTTCCTCGACATTCTCTGGCCGGACTTTGATGAGAAGGCCTTCGCTGACGCTCTGAACCAGTTTGCATCGCGCCAGCGGCGCTTCGGTGGCCGGTGAACGAACTCGCGGTCCGCACGATTTCCGGCATTGTGATGATCGCGGTCGCGATCACTGCGGCCGTCGCTGGCGGTTATGTCTTCGCGATCCTCGTGGCTGCTGCTGCTACGGCAATGTATTACGAGTGGACTAGGATCGTCCGGGGCTGGGGATTTGGCTGGAGGGTTGCCGGGTTCCTCTACGCGCTTCTGCCGGCGCTTGCCCTGCTGTGGATTCGCGACCGCTCGGCCGACAAGCTCTGGCTGCTCCTGTGGGTATTTGTCGTGACCTGGTCGACCGACATTGGCGCCTATTTTGTTGGTCGCGCTTTCGGGAACAAGAAGCTCGCCCCGTCGATCAGTCCCGGGAAGACGGTCGCGGGCCTTTACGGAGGAATGCTCGCCGCGACTTTGCTCGGCGGGATCTGGGTATATGCGTTCGGACTGCGCCAGGCACTGTATATGCTGGCTCCAATCTTCGCGGCCGCGGCGCAGGGCGGTGACCTGTTCGAGAGCTGGATGAAGCGCCGGGCCGGCGTGAAGGATTCCGGGAACTGGCTGCCGGGGCATGGCGGGTTGCTCGATCGCCTTGATGGCCTCGTCCCTGTCGCTGTCCTCACGGCCGCCGCTCAGCTATCGGGGCTTGCGTGAGGCGGAAGATCGTCATCCTGGGGGCGACGGGCTCGATCGGCAAATCGACGATCGACCTGATCGAGCGCTCGCCCGATCGTTTCGAGGTGGTCGCTGTCACAGCTGCAACGAATAGCGAAGCCCTGGCAGATATAGCCGCACGAACCGGAGCCAGGCTCGCGGTAGTGGCCGACGAGAGCCGTTTCGAGGATTTGTCAGCTCGCCTAGCCGGTACGAATTGTCGGGGGGCATCAGGGGAAGAAGCTCTCGTCGAAGCGGCTACCGTCGAAGCAGATTTGGTCATCGCCGCAATCGTCGGCTGCGCGGGCCTGAGCCCGACGATGGCCGCGGTGGAGGCGGGCCGGATCGTGGCGCTCGCGAACAAGGAAGCCTTGGTCACCGCGGGCGAGCTGATGACTGAAGCAGCCGAAAAGCACGGGGCGACCCTGTTGCCCGTCGACAGCGAGCATAATGCGATCTTCCAGTGCCTTGCCGGTAATCGGCGGGAAGACGTTTCGCGACTGATTTTGACCGCGAGCGGCGGACCGTTCAGGACCACCTCAATTGCGGCCATGCGCGACGCCACTCCCGCTCAAGCAGTGGCCCATCCCAACTGGTCGATGGGCGCGAAAATCTCGGTCGATTCGGCGACGTTGATGAACAAGGGCCTCGAGCTGATCGAGGCGCATTATCTATTCGGGCTCTCGTCCAGCCGCATGGACGTGCTCATTCACCCGCAATCCGTGATCCATTCGCTCGTCGAATATGTCGATGGATCGGTCCTGGCGCAGCTGGGCAGTCCCGATATGCGCGTGCCGATCGCTTATGCGCTTGCCTGGCCCGAACGGATGGAAACCCCCGCACAAAGGCTCGACCTGGCCGCGATCGCGAAGCTCGACTTCGAAGCGCCGGACCTTGAGCGATTTCCCGCGCTCCGCCTGGCCAGGGAGGCCCTGGAAGCCGGAGGTTCGGCACCAATCGTGCTCAACGCCGCCAACGAAGTGGCGGTGGCGAGTTTCCTCGCCGGAGAGATCAGGCTGACGGACATCGCTGCGATCGTTGAGCGAGTTCTTGCCGAAAACGGCAATGCTGCTCCATCATCGATCGGCCAGGTGCTTGAGATCGACCGGGCTACTCGCGAGCATGTTCACGACATGATGAAAGCAGTCTGTTCCTGATGCTTCCGCAACCGCCCGTATGGCTGATCCTGATCGCTTTCGTTTGCGCGCTGGGGCCGCTCGTCTTCTTCCACGAGCTTGGCCACTATCTCGTCGCGCGGATGTTCAAGGTTCCGGCCCAGACCTTTTCGATTGGCTTCGGCCACGAGATCCTGGGTTGGACCGACAAGCAGGGCACGCGATGGAAGGTCGGCTGGCTGCCGCTCGGCGGCTACGTGAAGTTCGTCGGCGACATGGGACCGGCAAGCGCGCCTGGCGAGGAAGAAGACATTCCGCCCGAGCTCCGCGACCGAGCGTTTCAGTTTCGGCCAGTATGGCAACGTTTCCTGATCGTCCTTGCCGGGCCGGTCGCCAATTTTGTCCTGGCGATCGTCATCTTCGCGGCCTTCTTCGCGACGGTAGGCATGCCGCGCACCGAGAATCTGGTCGTTAGCGTCCAGCAGGGAAGCGTTGCCGAGAAGGCCGGCATCAAACCGGGCGACCGCATCGTCCAGGTCGCGGGCCGCGAAACCGTCAGCTTCGAAGACATCGCCGATACTGTCTTGCTCCGCCCCGGCGAACCGACGCTAGTCGAGGTCGAAAGAAACGGAACTCACCTGAGGCTCCCGGTTACGATCGGCGTCACCGACCAGGCCGATCGCTTCGGCCAGCATTTCCGGATTGGCAGGCTCGGAGTCCTCGGAAGCAACCAGACCTATGTGAAGTTGCCCACGGCCCAACTGATTCCGGGCGCTGTCGGCTACACGTTCAAGCTAACCCGAACGATGATGGATGGCCTGTGGCAAATCATCAGCGGCCGGCGTTCGGCGAGCGAGCTTGGCGGACCCATCCGGGTCGCTCAAATCGCCGGGCAGGGCGCAACATTGGGCTTGTTGCCGTTTGTGCAGCTGCTCGCTTTGTTCTCAATTAATCTCGGATTCATCAACCTCTTGCCAGTCCCCATGCTGGATGGTGGCCACCTCTTCTTCTACGCAGTCGAAGCCGTTCGTCGGCGTCCGGTCAGCGCAAAGACGCTCGACTGGGCGTTTCGCGGGGGCCTTGCGGTCATCCTCGTTCTCCTCGTCTTCGTGACGATCAATGATTTGGGCTCGCTTGGGCTGTGGGATCGCCTTCAGCGCTTGATTGGATAGGAGGGTTGGGGCAGGGCAGTAACAGGGTCTTGGCGGCGCGCGCGCCGTCGCACCATTTCATGAAAAGGCGGGGACGCGTGGTTTCAGCGAAGAGTTTCAGTGGGCGCGCAAGCGCGGTGCTTCTAGTCAGTACGATGCTGGGAGGCTGGGCTCTACCCGCCGCCGCCCAGACCGCCGCGCCACCAGCCCCTGAGGCAGCGGCGGCACCGACACCGCCTGCGCCCCGGTCGATTCGCTCGGTCGCCGTTCGCGGCAACCAGCGCCTCGAGCCCGAGACCATTCGCGCTTATGCGAATCTTTCACCAGGGCAGACCTACACGGCCGCCACACTCGATCAGGCCCTGAAGGACCTTTACGCGACCCAGCTTTTTGCCGACGTCACAATAACCGGCGCGGACACGGGCGACCTCGTCATCGCGGTTCGTGAAAACCCGGTCATCAACCGCATCGTCCTTGAGGGCAACAAGCGGCTAAAGAGCGACAAGATCCAGCCTGAGATCAAGCTTGCGCCGAGGCAGATTTTCACCCGTTCGGCGGTTCGCGCCGACGTCGATCGCATCCTGGAGCTTTACCGTCGACAGGGTCGCTTTGCCGCACGCGTCGAGCCGAAGATCGTCCAGCTCGACCAGAATCGTGTCGACGTGGTCTTCGAAATCTATGAAGGCGACCAGTCGAAGGTCCGGCGGATCAACATCCTGGGCAACGAGGCCTTCAACGATGAACGTCTCCGCAAGGAGATGTACACGCGCACGGCGGGTGGCCCCCTCGGCTTCCTGAAGTCGAACGACACCTACGATCCAGACCGTCTTTCAGCCGACCAGCAAAAGCTCCGCGCGTTTTACCTGACAGAAGGCTACGCCGACTTTCGTGTGGTATCGGCGCTTGCAGAGCTGACCCCTGATCGCCGCGATTTCGTCATCACCTACGTGGTCGAAGAGGGGCCGCGCTATCACTTCGGCACAATCGATGCCGACAGCGCGCTCCGAGACTTCCCGAGTGCAAAGGTGAAGTCCCTGGTCGATATCAAGCCAGGCTCCTGGTTCAACGCGAAATTGGTTGAAGATTCAGTCACCAAGCTCAACGAAGAAGCCGGCAACCTGGGTTACGCCTTCGCCGACATTGATCCTGCCTATGATCGCGACGCCGACAAGAAGGTGATGAACATCACTTTCAAGGTCGGCCAGACGCCGCGCGTATACGTCGAGCGGATCGACATTACGGGCAACACGTCGACTCGCGACAAGGTGATCCGCCGCGAGTTCCGGCTTAACGAGGGCGATGCGTTCAACGCCCTGAAGGTCAAGCGCAGCCAGGATCGTATCCTCAGCCTTGGCTTCTTCCAGGACAAGTTTGAGATCAAGCAATCGGAAGGTTCGGCGCCTGACCGGATCGTGCTTGGCGCCAACGTCGAAGAAAAGGCAACCGGCCAGCTGGCGCTGTCGGGCGGATATTCCAGCCTCGAGAAATTCGTGGTCCAGCTCGCCGTTTCCCAGAACAACTTCATGGGCAAGGGCCAGTCGCTCGACGCATCGGTCAACTACTCCGCCTATGCGAAGTCGGTCGAAGTCGGCTTCACCGAGCCTTACTTCCTCGACAAGCCGATCCTGTTTGGCGTGTCGCTCTATCGGCGCGACTATAACAGCTTCAACCTGGACGCGAATGGCAATCGCAACACGACCTATTCGCAGACGACAACGGGCGGCGGGCTCCGGACGGGATTCCCGGTCACCGAGTATCTGAATTTCGGTGTTCGCTACACGCTCAACCGCGACAAGATCTCGCTCGACAAGAACACTTTCTACACCGATCCCGACCTGGTCCCGGATCCCGACGGCACGGGTCCACTTACGGGCAGTAACGGCCCGCTTCCTCCTGTCTGCGACCCGAACAAGGCGGGGCAGTATCTCTGCGATGAAATCGGCAGCCGTACGACTTCGCTCGTCGGCTATTCGGCGCTCTACGACGACACCAACGGTATTCGTGCGACGCGTGGCCAGCGCCTCATCCTGTCGCAGGATTTTGCGGGGCTCGGTGGCGACGTGCGCTACATCCGCAGCAGCCTAAATGCGACCAAGTACCGGGGCTTCGGCGGAGGCTGGATCTTCTCCGCACATGCCGAGGGTGGTTACATCTTCCCGCTGCAGAGCGCGCCAGGACCAAACCGCGACGCGATCCGCCTGACCGATCGTTTCTTCGGGCCGCAGCTTCGCGGCTTCGATATTCGCGGCATTGGTCCGCGTATCGAACGCAGGACCTACGACGCGTCCGGCAACCTTACGGCGTCCAGCAACAACGATATCACCGACGCCTTGGGCGGACGGGCTTATTACATGGGCCGACTGGAACTTGAGATCCCGACCAGCTCGGGTCTCAAGAACATGGGGCTGAGGCCATCGGCCTTCGTCGACGTGGGTTCGCTCTGGGATATCACCAAGCCCGTGACGCACGACATCGTGAACTTCTGCACGAACAAGACTTCCGGGGTGGTGACCGAGCAGCATCCGGGTGATCCGGCTTGCGACCCGAACGTCTTCAGTATCACTCCGGGTTACAAGGAGCTCTTCCTTGGCAATTCGGTCAAGCCGCGCCTGTCGATCGGCATCGGCGTGAACTGGACGTCACCCTTCGGTCCGTTGCGTATCGACCTCGCCAAAGCCCTCCTCAAGCAAGAGGGCGATGACACCAAATTGTTCAGCTTTAACGTAGGAACCCAATTCTGATGAAGACCCTTCTTGTTTCCGCTGCTGCGCTAGCGGCAGTCACGATGCCCGCTGCAGCTCAGGCCCAGGCGGTTCCATCCGCAATTATCGCCGTTGTCGACCTCGAAAGGGTGACCAGCTCCTGCAATGCCTGCGTAACCGCGAAGGCCGCATTGCAGAGCCAGGTGAATGCGCTTCAGGCTCGTGAGAAGACCCTTTCCGGGCCGATCGAAACCGAAGGCAAGGCTATCCAGGCCGCGGTCGACGCGCTCAAAGGCAAGGATCCTGATGCCGCTCTCACTGCTCGCGCAAACGCCTGGCAGACTAAGCGCCAGCAGGCGGCGCAGGAGCTTTCGCGGCAGCAGAACCAGATCCAGCGCAACCAGGCCTATATCTCGCAGCAGATCGGCGCGAAGCTCGGCCCGATCTATCAGTCGGTGATGCAGCGTCGCGGGGCGAACGTCATGCTCGAGATCGGAAGCACGCTCGCAACCGGCGCCGCGCTTGACGTTACCAATGACGTTCTTGCGGCGCTCAATTCGGCCCTGCCGTCGGTCGCGACGACCGCTCCAGCCGCAGCAGCCCAGCCGCAGAGCCGCTAAGGCCCAGTGAACGACCAACCGGCCAGCGCCGCCATCGGTCCGCTCGACATCAAGCGGGTGATGGCGGCGCTGCCGCATCGCTACCCAATGCTTCTGGTGGACCGGGTCGAATCCCTGGTCCGCGACGAACGCATTGTCGCGATCAAGGCCGTGTCCATGAACGAGGAATTCTTCCAGGGGCATTTCCCTGGAAGGCCCATCATGCCTGGCGTGCTTCAGGTCGAAGCTTTGGCGCAGGCCGCCGGCGTGCTCGCGGTCGAAAGCCTCGATCTCGCCGGTTCGGGCAAGCTCGTCTATTTCATGTCGATCGACGGCGTGAAGTTTCGCAAACCGGTAGAACCCGGTGTGCTCCTTAAGCTCGAGGTCGAGTTCGTCCAGAAGCGCGCCCGGGTCTGCAAATTCGCCGGCAAGGCAATGCTCGACGGCGAAGTCGCCACGGAGTGCGAGTTCACGGCGATGATCGCCGACCCGCCAGCCTGACGCCGACGAACAGGCCGCGTCCTTCGGTCCGATAACCGACCGAATCCTGATATTTCTGGTCGAGCAGGTTCGTGCCTCGGGCGAAGATTTCTATGCCGGGCCGGGCCGCATAGGCTACGCGGGCGCCAGCGAGCCAATAAGGATGGAGCTTCACCACCGCGAATGGGAACACCTCCTGTCGGTCGAGGTGTGATCCGACATAGGCCAGCGAAGCACCATAACTCCACGACCCGGAACTTCCGTCCAAAGAAATCGAGCCGCTATGTTTGGGGCGGCGCTGCTCCTCAAGCTGCTTGTTGGTGAGGGAATCCGGCTGCGTCGCCTTGAGATAGGCATAGTTCGCCGAAACCCGGAGCGCCTCGATTGGCTGCCAGGCGAACTCGGCTTCTACGCCCCAGCGGCGGCTTGTCCCCGGTGAGTTGATGGTGCTGGTGAAGGTCGCATTGTCGACGATCTCATCGCGAAGCCGCTGGCGATAAGCGGTCAGTGAAGCTGCCAGTTTGGGCCTGCGAAACCGCAACGACCCTTCGAAGCCGCGCGAACTTTCAGGCTTTAGCGATGGATTTCCAACGAAATTATTCGGGAAGAACCCGTACAGGTCGAAAAAGGTAGGCTGCGCGATTCCTTCGGCATAAGAGCCCGCCAGCGCAAAGCCGGAGCCGACATCCGCCAGCAGTGAGGCGCGCAGTGATGTCGCGTCCTTGAACCGGTTGAACATGTCCCGGCGAACAGCGACATCGCCGGTGAAGCGATTTGCCGTCGCACGCCATTCCGCCGTGAGCGCATTGTGGGTCCGGTCGCGATCCTGGTTCGTCGCTCCGAAATAGACGGTGTCCCGCGCCTTGAAGGTCTCTCTTTCGGCATCTGCGGCCACAACCAGCTGATGATTGATCGCTCCGGTCGCAAAGCGGCGTTCGATCTGGCCGTCGAAGGTCCTGCGCGTCCCGCTCGTCCGGTTGAGTTCGTCCTGGTCGAGAAAGTTGCGATTGGATGAGCCGAGCAGGGAAGCGCCGATGCGGCCGGCCCAGGGCGACTGCTCGTTCCCGAATTCGGCCCAGATCCTGCCCGCATCGAGGCGGTTGCGGCTATTGTCGAGCGTATCGGTTCGCTCGAACGTAATCGGGCTGTAGCCGTCGAACTCGCTGCGGCCGGTGAAGGCGAAGCCCGCCGCTCCGATTGTGACGTTCCGCGCAACTGCGATCGTGCCTCGAACTCGGCCCGATAGGTTGCGATAGCCGTCCTTGTCCCCGCCGGGTGCGCCGAAGCTGTCGACCCCGGTCGAACGCTGGAATCCAATGCCGCCGGCAAGACTCGCTTTGTCCGATCCAACCGCTCCGGAAGCGCTCGCCCGTCGGAAGCCGACGGAACCGCCCTCCGCTGCCAGTGAATAACTTGGCTCATCGGCCACGCCATTGACCGCCACGACACCTCCAATCGCGTCTGAGCCCCAGAGCGCCGACTGGGGGCCACGAACGACCTCTATTCTTGACGCAAGGTCTGCGTTCAGCAGCTCGAATCGTGCAAAATCGCCAGTGGCCGGATCATTCGCGCGGATTCCGTCGATGAAGAGCAAGGTGTGATTGTTCTCGGCGCCGCGGATGCGGACCTCGGTAAGGAGGCCGGCAGGCCCCTGAACCGTCACTGCTACGGAAGGCGTGAGGCGGAGCAAGGTAGGGACCAGGGCATCGCCAAGACGCTCAATCTTCGCTGAATCCAATATGGTGACGCTGGCCGGGGTTTTCGCCTCGCTTCCCGGCGTTCGCGAGGCGGTAATGACGATCTGGTCGGTGTCGATAGGTGTGAAGGGCATGCAATCCTCCTGTTGACGAACATGTCGTCTCAGAGGGTTGCGCCGCGGATTTGCGGCAGCCGTGCCCACGCCCCGCGGCTGATCCCGGCCGAGGAAACGGACGACGGACCGAGGCAGGTTCCTGACTTTCCCTCGCTTTCGCGGGGGTCACAGTTGCGGGCACAGCGCCGGAATTACACCGGCTTCCCTTTGAACCGCCCCCGCCGAGTCGAAGCCCGTGGGCGGCACCCCAGTCGAGGGCGCTGGTAGGGTCTCAATTGAAGCGCGGCAAGCGATGGGTTAAGCGCGACTTATGACCGGAAACACTCCCAGGCTCCTCGCATTGCTCTCGGCGATCGTGGCCGCGGCCGCGATGAGGCTCGTGCCCCATCCGCCAAACTTCACGCCGATCGGAGCGATGGCCTTATTCAGCGCGGCCTATCTCGGTCGCCGCGCCCTGGCCTTCGTTGCGCCTTTGGGAGCGCTCCTGCTGAGCGACCTGGTGCTGGGCTTTTACCATGGCGTGGCAACGGTTTATGCCAGCGTGGCGCTGATCGTTCTCATCGGCTGGATCGCCCTGAGCCGGGTTTCTCCGCTGCGCGTCGGCACGGCAGCGATCCTGAGCTCAGTCCTGTTCTTCGTGATCACCAATTTCGGGATGTGGCTGTTCAGCGGCTTCTATCCGCTGACGACGGCGGGGCTGGCGGCTTGCTATGTCGCGGCGATCCCGTTCTTCCAGAACACGGTCGCAGGCGATCTCTTCTACTCGGCGGTGCTTTTCGGTGGTTTCGCGCTGCTGGAACGGACCGTCCCGACGCTCCGTCCGCAGGCCGCCTGAACCGCCGTTTGGTTGCAACTTTGGCACTCTCCCTATAAAGGCGCCGCTCAACCTTCGGTCGCTGGTCGGAAACCAGTGGCTAACCCAAGGAAAAGTCACATGAAGTCCGGTACCCATCCCGATTATCACATGATCAACGTCGAAATGACTGACGGCACCAAATTCCAGACTCGTTCGACCTGGGGCAAGGAAGGTGACACGCTTCACCTCGACATCGACCCCAAGGTGCATCCGGCCTGGACCGGCGGCAATCAGAAGCTGCTCGACACGGGTGGCCAGGTCGCGCGCTTCAACAAGCGTTTCGGCGGTCTGTCGCTCGGCAAAAAGTAAGCTGCGGCCGTTTCACGACCCAGAGCTACGGTTTCCGGCCGCTCCTCGAATTGAGACGGAGCGGCTGGTTTTGCGCGGCTTCGAGCTGCGCGACCTCGACTATTTCCTGAGCTTCTTCGCCGACGCGGAGGCGAGCCAGCACGTCGGCGGCCCAAATAGCCCCGAGGATACGTGGCGGCGCATGCTCGCCGGCGCGGCATTTTGGCCGCTGACGGGCCTTGGCATGTGGACCGTCGCTTCGCGCGATGACGACCAGGCGATCGGCCACGTCGGCCTTTTCGATTTCCTTCGCGATTCCGAACCAATGATCGACGGGACGCCGGAAATGGGCTGGATCCTGGATCCCTCAGCGCAGGGGAAGGGTTATGCGAGGGAGGCTTGCGAAGCGGTTCTCAGCTGGTTCGACGCGAATTTCGGCAAACACCCGATCTGGGCGATGATTTCGCCGGGAAATGACCCGTCGATGAAGCTGGCCGAGAAGCTTGGCTTCGTTCGCCAGCCCGACGGGCTCTATCGGGACAAGCCGCAGACACTGTGGTTGCGTCCGGCCTGATCACCAGCCGCCGCCACCACCTCCACCGCCGCCTCCGCCCGAAAATCCGCCGCCTCCCGAGCCGCTGCTCGAACCCGGAGCTGTAGAGGCGGAGCTGATCGTGCTCGCCAGCGACGAACCTACGGTACCGACGAATCCGGTTGGGTTGGACCAGGGGCTGCCGCTTCCCGAGTACCAAAGGAAACCTTGCTGGCCGGACGCCTGCGCGGCCGCCAGCACGCTCTGGAAACGGTCCGCCCAGCGGTTCTCGACGCCGAGGGCGATGGCAAAGGGCAAATATTTCTCGAAAATCTCGGGCGTGTCGCGCGGCGCGGTCATCCGGTCGAGCCGCTCGCGCTCCGTGATCGAGAGATATTGTTTGAAGCCAGCAATGTGGTCGAGAACGGTGCGGCCCTCCTTTGTCGGGGCCGCGATCCACCAGAAAGCCGAAATCACGAGGGGCAACGCGAGCGCGGGTATCAGCAATGGCAGCCACCAGCCGCTGTTCAGCGCCTCGGTGAATATCGGCATCCCGAGCGCTAAGGCCACTCCGCCCGCGATGAAGGCAATCACGGACAGCAGGCATTTGCCGCCTACCGATGAGCCCTTCATGCCCGCGGACAATAAGGCGGCTACGAGTAACGCTCCGAGCGCGGTCAGGATCTGCCACATGCCCTTGCCGTCGGTCACCGCGACGACCGCAGCGCACGTCAGCCAGAAGGCAGCGAAATAAAGCAGGAGTCCAGCGGCCGCCCAGCCATAGTTACGGTGAAACAGCTTCCCGTCATATTCGCTCTTCAGAACGGCGCCTAACGCGCTCTTTGCGGCTGAAAAACTCTCGTGGTTCTTCTGCTCCATCACGATCTCTTCGCCAGGCCGGCAGAGGCAATTGAGGGCGGTTTCCTCTTCCTCGGGCAAGGCACTAGGTCCAGCAAGACGCTCCAGGCGGGTCTTCTTGCGCGAGAACCAACCGCCGTCTTCTTCGACTAGCTTGATGTGCCCGCGAACGCCCATGTCGACCAAAGCCGCGGCGAAGGCGCGATCGTCGGCGCCCATCTTCGTGATGTAGCGCATGCCCGCAGGGGTCAGGGTGTCTGGCGGGGAAAAGAGCGGGACGACGGTCCCGGCCCGAGGATCCCGGCCGGCGCGTTGCCAAGCCACGTAATAGAAGCCGAACAGACCAAGAAGGGCGCCGATGCCCACTGCGATTGGCCCATAATCCGCGAGCCAGTAATTGCTCTTGCTCGGTTCGGTGACGACACCCTTCGGAAAAGCGACAGCCACAGTGAGACCTTCTCCGGCGGCGAGAGCCTGGGTCGTCTCGAAGGTGATGTCGCCCGGCTTCTCATCGATGATCTGGGCGTTCGTGCCGGTCGCGCCCTGGGCCCCGGTGTAGCTCGCCCTTTGGCCAAGCTTTACGGCCTGCGGCAAGCGGATCCGCGCATCCGCGACGTCGATCGGGAAGATCCAGCCGTTGCCGGTGGCGTTCCAGTAGATCTCGTCGAAGTCCTTGAAGAAGCCGATCTCGCGCGTCACGCGATAGCGGATGACGTAACGGTGCTCGCCGACGTCGACATATCTGTCGGGGTCGCCGATCTTGACCCTGACACCGTTGAAAATGTGATCGGTCGTATTTGCAACCGGCGCTCCATCGAGCGTCACGCCCTCCAGCGTGAAGCCCACCGTGATAACCTGGCCGCCGCGCGGGCCTCGATAGCGGGTCGGGAAATCGCGATAGATTCCGTGATTGATCCGGTCGTGCTCAGCGTTGACGTCGATCGTCTCGGTGACCTCGACGGACGAATCCTTCTGGACCTGGACGTCACTCCAGAAGTGCGAGATTCGTTCTTCCGCACTCGCTGCCGACGGAAGGGCGAGGGTGAGGGCAAGAAACGCCGCCCAGATGGAGCGCATGATCAGGCCGCCGGGCGAGCGAAATCGATCTTCGGCGCGGTCTGGATCGACTGGTCGTCGTCCTGGTAGAAAGGTTCTTCGGTGAAGCCCATCGGACGGGCGATCAGGACCGGGGGAAAGCTCTGAACCGTCGAGTTCAGGTCGCGGACGGTCGCGTTGTAATAGCGCCGCGCGCTCTGCAGCTCGCCCTCGATATTCGCCAGCTGATCCTGCAGCTGGAGGAAGTTCGTGTTCGCCTTGAGCTCCGGATAGGCCTCGGCCACGGCAAACAGCCGGCCAAGAAGCCCAGTCATCTGAGCATCGGCCTGAGCCGTCGCCTGAACGCTGCCCGCGGTCAGTGCGGCCGAACGATTGGCGCTGACCTGCTCGAACACCTCGCGCTCGTGGGTGGCGTAGCCCTTCACGGTCTCGACAAGGTTGGGGATGAGGTCGGCGCGCCGGCGCAATTGCACCGTGATCCCGCTGAAGCCTTCCTTCACCAGGGCGCGAAGGCGCACCAGCCGATTGTAGACGCCGATCACGTAGAGCAACAGCAGAACGACTACTGCGAGAATTACCCAGCCAACGATGCCCATATGAACCCCCGTTCCTTCCCGAAGGGAAACATAAGGCTGTTCAGGTCGGCCTGCTAGTGTTCACACAGGGACCGACGGCACTGCTCGGCGATGAATCCGGCGCCTTCGCAGACTATCGGGGCTAATCAGAAAGCTGGAATACCCGTGATCGCCCGCCCCATGATCAGGGCGTGGACATCGTGCGTCCCCTCGTAGGTGTTCACGGTCTCGAGGTTCGCGGCGTGCCGCATGACCTGGAATTCTGCGCTGATGCCGTTGCCGCCATGCATGTCGCGGGAGATGCGCGCGATATCGAGCGCCTTGCCGCAATTGTTGCGTTTGATGAGGCTGATGGTCTCGGGGATCAGCTCGCCCAGCTCGAGGCGGCGGCCGACGCGAAGCGCCGCCTGCAGGCCCAGTGTGATCTCAGTCGCCATGTTCGCGAGTTTCAGCTGTACGAGCTGGTTGGCGGCGAGGGGCTTCCCGAATTGCTTGCGGTCGAGCGTGTATTGGCGAGCGGCCGAGTAGCAGGCCTCGGCGGCACCCATGGAGCCCCAGGCGATGCCGTAGCGGGCGCGATTGAGGCATCCGAACGGGCCCTTAAGGCCTTCGACGTTCGGCAGGAGTGCGTCTTCGCCGACCTCGACATTGTCCATGACGATCTCGCCGGTGATCGACGCTCGGAGCGACAGCTTTTCCTTGATCTTCGGAGCGGAGAGTCCGTTCGCGCCTTTCTCAAGCACGAAGCCGCGAATCTTCCCGTCATGCGCGTCGGACTTCGCCCAGACGACGAACACGTCGGCGATCGGCGAATTGGTGATCCACATCTTGGTACCGGTGAGGAGGTAACCACCCTGCACCTTCTGGGCGCGGGTGCGCATGCTTCCGGGATCCGAACCTGAATCTGGTTCAGTGAGGCCGAAGCAGCCGACGATCTCACCGCTCGCAAGACGCGGCAGGTACTTCTTGCGCTGCTCCTCCGACCCGTAAGCGTGGATCGGATGCATCACGAGGCTCGACTGTACCGACATTGCGGAACGGTAACCGCTGTCGACGCGCTCGACCGCCCGCGCGATCAGGCCGTAGCTCACATAGCCAAGGCCGGCGCCGCCATATTCGTGCGGGATGGTCGCTCCGAGCAGGCCGAGCTCGCCCATCTCGCTCATGATCTCACGGTCGAAGCGCTCGTCGAGATAGGCTGACGTCACTCGCGGAAGCAGCTTCTCCTGTGCGTAACCTTCGGCCGTATCGCGAACGAGGCGTTCCTCATCGGCCAGCTGATGATTGAGATCGAACGGATCCGCCCAGTCGAACGGAAGGATGGCAGGCTCAGCCACTTAAATTGCCCCACTGCTGAAAGAAGTCGGGCGGCTCTTAGCCGTGCTTCGCTTACTTCGCCACCCCGACAACTTCTACTTGGACGCCACCTTCGCTCCTGCGCCCCCGAAGCTCTGCTTCAGGGTCAGCCCAACGGTTATGTGCCGATCCCGATGCCGGAATTCGTCGAAAATCCCTTCAGTCGGGGTTAACCGGTTGGGCACGAAGATCAACCGCCTGCGATCTCCGCTCGTTTCCACGGCATTATCGAGATCGAAGGTAACCGACGTGCGCGGATTGATGCGGTATTCGACGAAGGCCGTGGCGTAAGGACCGCCATTGTAGTTTGAATCAAATTCGTCGGTGCGGAAGAATGTAAAGCGCTGCCGGTCTCCCAGGTTGAACCCGTAGGAGAATTTGCCGTTGTCGCGGCGGACGTCGACGTTCCACTCCCAGTCAGGGAAGTAGCCGCTGAACTGGCGCATCTTCCCGTCGATCGGATCCTTGACCCGCGACCGCTGGACAGTGCTGGTGAACTTGACTCGGAGACCCTTCCACAGCCGATCAAGTGGGGCATCGACGGTCAGTGACGCGAAAATGCGCTTGCCGGTGCCGATATTGCCGGGAGCATCCAGGCAGACAGGCGGATCGCTATCGTCGCAGATCAGGATGCGATCCTGAAGCATATTGACCAGGTCGTACCCAAGATCGAGCTTGAAAAGCCCCTGGCCGAGCAAAGGGTGCTCGCCGGTAAGCCGGAATTCCCACGTTTGCTGCGGCTGGAGGTTGGCGTTGCCGCCATTCACGCGCTGCGCTGAAAGGTCAGCGACACTTACGAAGTCGTAGAAGTCGAGCTGCGCAACCGTGCGCCTGATCGAAGCCTGGGTGTGCCAACCGCCGCCCGGCTTCCAGTCGAGCGTAAGGTTGGGCTTCAGGAATTTCAGAGTGCGCGCAGCAGAAGCGTCTCCACCGACCTTGAGGTTGGAAAACTCATAGTTGACGCCTCCATCGATGCGGATTGCGGGAGAAAGGGTCTTGCCCAAGCTGACGTAAACCTCACCGCGTTTTTCTTTGACGGTTGCATTGGCGAGAGGGAGGTCGATCGGCACTTTTTGGCCGTTCTCGTCGATCTGAGCGAAGTCGAGGCCGTAATCCAGCGTGTTGTACGATGCTTCGGCGCCAACTTCGAAGGACAGTCCTGCGAGGTTCGACCGGCTCCAGCTCACCCGCCCGATGCTCTCGTTGCGCTTGGCCTTCACTCTCTGCTCGAAGCCCCCGACGATCGACGCGCCATTGTCGAGCAGTCCGTCGCGAAGTTCATAACTGTCGAAGTCGTTGCGCTTTCTTCTCGTCTCGAGGACGACGAACTTGATTGCGCCCTCTGCCAACGGCCGGGTAACGTCTCCGCCGAGCTCGATCAGCGGATCCCGGTAATGCTGGTGCAAATTGTCATCGTGCTGAGGCGCGTTCGACGGAGTGACGCGGTTACTCTGGAATAGGTCGAACCGGCTCGGCTGCCACCGGACGTTGACCCGGATCGCCTTGTCGGAACCCCGTTCGAGGGCCCAACTGCCTCCGATGAACGGGTCCTGGTTGAAGTAGATGTTATGCTTGCGGCGATGTTCGACGAGTTGGCCCGTGTTGACGTCGGTTACGTTGTCGTATCCCTCCTCATATTGCTTGTTTCGACCCGTCCCTGCGGAGAGGTTGACGCTGGACGCCCCGTGGCGGATGAGCGCCGATCCCGAAATGTCCTGGTTGATATATCCGGAGAACCACCTGCGCGCGCCGGCGGTGACATTGGCATCAATTCCACCCTGGTCCGACAGGATGACGTTCAGGACCTGGCTCTTGCCGGCATAATCCGAACCATAGAGATCGCCCGAACCAAGCTCGACTCGCACGACGCGCTGCGCCGGGATTTGCGACAGCGTCGTGTCGATGGTCTCGGCTTTGGAACTCGGACGCGATCCATTGATGACGACATTGCCCGCGGTTCCGGCAAAGCCGCGAACGTCAACCGACCCGATGGCCGTTTGCGTGCTTCCGAGGTCGAGCTGGAACCCTGGAACGTGCTTGACCATGTCGAGCGCGCTGCGGGGAGCGAACTGCGCGAAGAAGGCGGCGTCATAGACGGTCGTCCGCGTCGAGTTGAGCGTGCCGGGCTGCACCGGTGCTGGCGACTGAGCAATCGCACCCGTTGCAAGAACAAGCGCCGAAACTGCAGTCGTCGTGAGTGTAAGCGTACGAAGCAACCCTGTTCCCCTTTGGTTACGAGCGCCGCTATGTGAGGCGGAGGGCCGCCGCGACGCGGGTTCGATCAATCGACCAACATTTCGACCGGAGCGCATTTGAAGCTCACCAACGGCTGTCAGTGACGACGGCCGAAGAGCTTCGCGTCGACCAGGTCCTGGACTGGCAGCGGAGCGCCCGAGCCGGTGACCGAGCGAGCGAACTCAGGCGTGATTCCCAGCGCCTTCAGCTGGACCAGGGAGTCGACGGACAGATGGGCGTAACCGGCGCTCTGGAAGCCCGCGATGTAAGCTCCATCGACCCCTAACGCCTTCAGCTGCCCGAGGTCGTCCGAAGGAAGATTGGCATAGCCCGCCTGAACCAGGCCGCTGATCCATTGAGGCGAGACGTCCAGCGCCTTGAATTCAGTCAGCGTGTCGATCGACCGCGGGCGATAGCCGGCGCTCGCGAGCTGTTCGATGTACCGGCGATCGACGCCGAGCGCGGTCAGCGCCATCAAATCGTCGATCGTCGGCGTCGGAAAGCCCGCGGCCGCGAGACTGTCGATCAGGTCGCGCCGAACGTCGAGCGCCATCAGGCCGAGCGCCTGCCCGCGGTTCGGCCGTCCGATCCCGCGGCTCACCAGCGCCTGGACGAAGCCCGGGTTTTCGCTGAAGCCGCAATTGCCGGAAGCGTTCGATCCGCCGCCGCTGCCGGAGCAGTCGAGGCGCCCGGCTTCGCGGACGACCGCGAAATGCAGCGGCGTGGCGCTGGCCGTATAAAAGCCGTTGACGTCGAGGCCGATCAGCTCCGACGGTTTGAAGCCCGACGACCATTCGTTGCTATCATTTCCGTGGCTTTCGTCGTGGAATTCGGCGTGGATCGTCGCTCCGCCGCGTTCACCCCGGAGGTTGAATCGGATCCAGTCGGACGGCGCAGCCATGCAGGCCGAAGAAACGCTCACGAACGCGAACATCAGTGCACATAGAAAGGCGAGACAGCGGTTCATTGTTGTTCTCCTTCAGGTGTGATCGAGACAAAGCTCACCCGTTCGCCCGGGCCAGGCGCTCAAAAAATCAGTCAGTTACGGTTGGCGGTTAGGTCTTGGGGCGGAGGTCAGCCGTCATCGGGATCGCCGTCCGTCGGATCCCATCCAGGCGGCGGTACCTTGGGCGGCCGCGGAGGGGCGGGCGATCCGACATTGAGGTCGCCGGGCTTCACTCCGACCGCGTACATCTGCACGAGCTGGTCCGCATCGGGCACGCGATGTCCCGACTTGCGGATGCTCATCACATATTGGACCGGAACTCCGACGGCCTTGAGCTGGATGTAATCGTCAATGACGGGGCGCACGCCCGCGGCAGCCATTCCCCGGACGTAGTCGCCGGTCAGTCCGACAGCCTTCGCGCCCGTAAGATCGTCCTCGCGGAGGTTGCGGAAGCCGGCGGCAGTCAGGTCGCGCACGAACTGCGGAGTGACCCCGACCGTGTACATTCCCGCGAACTCAGCCGGGTCGAGCGAACCGAGGCTCGGGGCCGCAGCGCGCATCTCGTTTACATATTCAGCGGTCACTCCAGCAGCGTGCATCGCGACGACTGCATCGATTCGATCATCATCCGAGTTGCGAATTGAAGCGCGGGCACGCTGCGTCGCCCGGCTTGCTTCCGCGAGGGCGACGTCCCGTGCCTGGGTGGCGGAGGCCACGGCCTGGGCAATCGCCACCGCGCGCTGGTCTTCCGGCTTGATCGGAGCAACGGCCGCGACGGCAGTGGAAACGCCGCTCGCGATCAGCCTCGGAAGATCGGTGGGGACGTTCGGCGCGCTCGATGGCTGGGAAGCCGAAAGCGTCGATTTCGTGGTTTCGTGCTTGCCGCCGGGCGTCAGGGTCAGCGCGGCGAGCGGGGCCGCGACCAGGAATGCTCCAGCGAGGACGCCAAGGCCAAACGAGGTTGCGACGGGCCCGCGGACCGATTTTCCATCGAGTACGCGAGCGACGCGGCGGGCAAGCGAGCTCCGCGAAGGAGCAACGCCGTGCGCTCCGAGCAGCAGGCCGGGACATTCATGACGCGCCACGCCGACCAGCAGTTCGGCATAATCGGTATCGGCGATATCTGCTGCCAGGACTGCATCGTCGGCGGTTTCTTCGCGCAGCTGGTGCGCTTCGCGGGCGAGCGCCCAGACGAGCGGGTTGAACCAGAAGAGCGCCGTCGCGAACCGCGCCAGCAGCAGCTTCGCCCAATCCATTCGGGCAACGTGCGCAAGCTCATGGGCGATGATCGCCTCAGCTTCGGTCGAGGCTTCGACCGCGCGACTGTTGAGCAGGATCACCGGGCGCATTAGGCCCCAGCTGATAGGGGAGGCGAGGTCGTCGCTGGTGAGCAAGGCCGTGCCGTGCTTGAAACCCATGCGCCGCTGGGCACGAGCGAGGGCGCTCAGCCAATGGCCATCAACCAGGACGTCGGCACGCGCCCTCAAGGCAATCAGGCGAACGACCGCCATCGTCATGATGATGAGCAGAATGGCTGCCGGAATCGCGTAAAGGACGATTGTCGTTGCGGTCGCGCTCAGCGTAGATCCGCGCGGCGGCGCCTTGGAGACAATGTCCTGAACCGCGGGCGCGATCGGGTTTGCAGCACTGGCGGCGGCGGGAGCAGTCACCGGTGCCTGGACCTCAGCGGCCGTTGACTGACCAAGTATGCCCGGCGCCGCGACATTCCAATTCGGCAGAACCAAAGGAGCGATGGCGAGCAGGACGAGCGCCAGTAGTCCGATGTGGGCGACCCACGACCGCTCGGCGGCCGACCGGTGCTTCATCAGTGCAAGCAGGCCGAGGGCTCCGCCCGCGATCAGCAGCGACTTCAGCGCGATCCCGATGAGGACGTCCATTATTTGTCCCCCTTGGCTTTGCGGGCGCGGGCAATCATCTGCTCGAGCTCGTCCAGCTCATCTTCTTTCAGGCGATCGGACATGCCGAGCAAAGCACTTGCCGCGCTGGCCGGCGATCCGTTGAAGAAGGTCTTCACGATGTCGCTGAGTGCCGACTTTTTCGCCGCAGTTTCGGACACGACGGGGCTGTAAAGATAGCCGCGCTCCGAATCGCTCCGATGGACGAAGCCCTTGTCCTCGAGCCGCTTCAACATCGCGCGAACGGCCGAGCCGCTCAGCTGGACGGGGAGGGCGTCGCAGATCTCGGCGACTGCGAGGGAGCCCCGTTCGTAGAGGATATCCACGATCTGGCGTTCACGGGGCGGGAGCTTGCTCAGCATCGAAATTTTCCTGTTTCACGCACGGCGAATCGCCGCGCTACATTTGTAGAGTGCTACATTTGTAGCGCACGTGCAAGTAGAAATTTTTGAAGGGGCGGGGCAGGAATGTGGCTACGGTGGGGGGCTGCCATGCAGATGTTCGAATATGTGATCGTACTGATTTCGATCGTCATCGGACTAGCGCTGACTCATTTGATGCAGGGGGTCGCGGGGGTGATCCAGCATCCTTCGCGTGACCGGATCTGGTGGGTGCACCTGGTCTGGGCGGCCTATATGTTCATCTCCATCCTCTTTTGGTGGTGGTGGGAATTCCAGCTCCAGCACATCCAAGCCTGGACCTTCCCAATCTATCTCTTCGTCATTTTCTACGCCTTCTACCTTTTTCTCATTTGCGCGATCCTCTTCCCCCGGGATCTGGAAGGATTTGAAGGGTACAAGGATTATTTCCTGGCCCGGCGGCGCTGGTTTTTCGGACTGCTGCTCGGCTGGTCGGTGATCGATGTCATCGACACCTGGATCAAAGGCCCCGACTATTTTGCTTCGGTCGGGGCGGACGCCTTCATCTTCAACGTCATATTGGCATTAACGAGCATCGTTGGGATCACGGTCCGCCGCCCGGCCGTGCAGGCCGTTCTCGCCGTTGGGCAGCTGGTCTACGTCACGACGGGCCTGCTGCGACTGTTCAATCTCTTCCACTTCGCGGCTTCTTAGGCCCGTAGATTCTTGCTGGCGGAGAGGGTGGGATTCGAACCCACGGTGAGCTTGCACCCACGGCGGTTTTCAAGACCGCTGCCTTAAACCACTCGGCCACCTCTCCTTGAGGGCGCGCATATCGCTGGCCAAGCCGAGCTGTGCAAGGCGCACGGTGAACCAAGCTGGCCGTATGTGGGTTTTACAGCCTAGCCTCGGCTGTGGTTTGAGGAGAGTGTGTTGAGCGTGTGGACGGGATCGGCGGCAGCGTTATTGGCGGCGACCTCGCTCGTCTCCGCGACGCCGCAGGCGCAATCGCCGACCACTTCGGTTTCGAGCAACCCTGTCCAGGTCGCGCAGTTCACGCCTTATACCTACCAGCAGCCGGCTTACGCCCCGCCAGTGCGGAGTGCGTGGGACACGTACAAGATCCGGCTCGCGACGCTGGCGCGGCAGCAGGGCGTGCGTGACGCCACCATCCAGGCCAACGTTCCGGGCCTCGAGATCAACCAGCGCGTCATCGATCTCGAGCGCACAGAGCCCATTGCTCGGAGTAGTGGCGGTGTGGTCGGGGCGCTCGCTCCTTATCTTCAGTCGCATGTCACGTCGTCGCTGATCGCTCGCGGGCGCAGCAATTATTACGACCATTACCAGGGCCTGCAGGCCGTCGAATCGCGCTATGGCGTGGATCCCACCGTCCTGATGGCCATCTGGGGCCATGAAACTAGCTACGGCACGGTGACTGGAAGCACCGACCTGCTCCAGGCGCTTGCGAGCCTCGGCTATTACGGCCGCCGCCGGGACTTCTTCGAGGGCGAGTTCATCTCGGCGCTGAAGCTGATGGACCAGGGTGTTCCGCGCTGGCGGCTCAAGGGAAGTTGGGCGGGAGCAACCGGCTATCCGCAGTTCATGCCATCGGTCGCGCTGCGCCTGCGCGCGGACGGCGATGGCGACGGCTATTCGGATATCTGGGCCAATGAATATGATGGCCTCGCTTCGATCGCCAATTATCTTCGTGATGCGGGCTGGAAACCGAATGTCACCTGGGGGATTCCGGTTCGGACTCCGCCGAACCTCAACCGCGCCGCGATCCGTACCACCGTTACGGCCCAGCGCTGCCCGCAAGTCTACAAGCGGCATAGCCGCTGGCTGACGATGCGCGAGTGGCGGGCGCTCGGTGTCACTCCTCTCGGCCGCACGATCCCCGACAATGAAATGGCGAGCCTCATGGAGCCGGACGGTCCCGATGCGACCGCATACCTGCTGACAACCAACTACCGGGCCATCCTCGATTACAATTGCTCGAATTTCTACGCGATTTCGGTCGGAGTTCTGGCGGACGCGATTGCACGGCGATAGAGAAGGGCCATTCCGCTCCAATCGAGGATTCTGGCCCAGCTTATGCCCCGTACGCTTCTTCTCGCCACCGCCGCATCTTTGGTCTTCGCCAGCGCCGCCCCTGCGGCCGCTCCCACCTTCGATACGCCGGCCAAGGTCGCCTATCTGATCGACGTCTCATCGGGCGCGGTGCTCTACGCGAAGAACGCCGACGTTCGCATGCCGCCTGCTTCGATGGCGAAGATGATGACGGTCGACGTCGCGTTCGAGCTGATTGACGGCAAGCAGCTCGCGCTCAGCAAGATGTGCACGGTCCGTCCGGAGACCTGGCAGAAATGGCATGGCCCGGCGGCAGGTTCGACCATGTTCCTGTCGGCGAATGAGCAGGTGAGCGTCGAGAACCTTCTCCACGGCATCGTCACTCTCTCAGGCAACGACGCTTCCGTCGTTCTCGCCGAATGCATCGCCGGCACCGAGCAGGCCTTCGCCGGCCAGATGAATGCGCAGGCCAAGAAGATCGGCCTCACCAACAGCCATTTCGGCACAGCGAATGGCTGGCCCGACAATGGCGTGACCTATGTCTCCGCGCGTGACCTTGCGATGCTGGCGAAGTCGGAGATCGAGAACCACTACGACCTCTACAAGAAGTTCTATTCGCAGCCGAGCTTCACCTGGGGAAAGACCCTTGGGTCGAACCAGGACATCACCCAGCAGAACCGCAACCCGATTCTCGGCAAGGTACCGGGCGCGGACGGCCTCAAGACCGGCCACACCGATGAGGCGGGCTATGGCTTTACCGGATCGGCCGACCAGAACGGCCGCCGCCTGATCGAGGTGGTCGCGGGTCTCCCCAGCTGGAATGCGCGCGTCGAAGAATCGACGCGCCTGATCCAGTGGGGCTTCAATGCATGGACCGCCAAACCGCTTTTCGGGGCAGGCGCAAAGGTCGGCACCGCGAAGGTCCAGATGGGCAGCAGCAGCGAAGTCTCCCTCGTCGCCCAGCACACGATCGGCGTGACGGTTCCCGCCGGCCTGTCGAGCGGCGGGGCGAAGAGCATGAAGATCCGCTACCAGGGCCCGATCGCCGCTCCGATCAAAAAGGGCGACCACATTGCCGACCTGGTGATCACCACGGCCGACACCGGGCCGCAGATCGTCCCGCTCGTCGCCGGTGAGGATGTCGGCAAGGCCGGCTTCTTCGGCCGCATCTGGATCGGCCTCAAATCGCTGTTCGGGATGGCGTGACGGCCAAGGGGACTCAACTGGGCAAGTTCATCAGCCTCGAAGGCGGGGAGGGGGCCGGCAAGTCGACGCAGGTGAAGGCGCTTGCCGAGGCCCTGGGCGAGCGCGGGATCGACGTCGTGACTACTCGCGAACCTGGCGGAAGCGAAGGTGCCGAGAGGGTGCGCGAGCTGCTGCTGACAGGCGACGACGATCGATGGGGCGCCGAGGCTGAAGCGCTTCTCTTCGCAGCCGCGCGAACCGACCATGTCGACAAGGTCATTCGCCCGGCGATTCAAGAAGGCAAATGGGTCGTGTCCGATCGATTCATCGACAGCTCGCTCGCTTACCAAGGCGGCGCCCGCGAGCTTGGCATCGAAGCGGTGAGAGCGATCAACGCCTTCGGGATCGGCGAATGGTTTCCCGATCGGACATTGGTGCTGGCATTGGCCGAGGGCGGCGCGCGCGCCCGCGCCCGTGACAATGAGGAGAGCGACCGGATCGGCGGGCGTCCGGAAGGATATCACCAGAAGGTGGACCTCGCGTTCCGCCTGATCGCCGCTGAGGAGCCGGAGCGCGTGCGCATCGTCGATGCTTCGGGGACGCCTGACGAGGTCACGCGCCGCTTGCTCGACGCGATCCAGGACCTGCTCCCGTGATTGTGGGACAGGATCGCGCGGTCGAGCAGTTCGCGAGCGCGTGGGCGACACGCAAACTCCACCACGCCTGGCTGCTTGCCGGACCGAAGGGCGTCGGCAAGGCCAGCTTCGCTCAAGCCGCGGCGCGCCGAGTGCTTGCCGATGCGGCGGGACCGCCAACGGATCTTCCGGGCCTCGAGACTGAAGACGACCATCCGATGGTCAAACTAGTTGAGGCTGGCAGCCATCCGGACATGCGCGCGCTCGAGCGGCTCGAGAATGAAAAGACCGGCAATCTCGCGCGCAACATTTCGGTCGATCAGGTGCGAAGCCTGTCGGAATTGTTCGACCTCAGCCCGGCCATGTCCGACTGGCGGGTGGTCGTAATCGATTCGGTCGACGACCTCGAGCCGTCGGGGGCAAATGCCCTGCTCAAGATGCTCGAGGAGCCTCCGCCGAACAGCATCTTCTTCCTGGTCAGCCATGCGCCCGGGCGGCTCCTGCCGACGATACGCTCGCGCTGCAGGCGCCTGGATTTTCAGAACCTTGACGATGACGCCATGACGTCAGTTATGGAAATGCACGCCTCGGCGCTGAGCTCGGCCGAGCGTGACCGGATCATCGCAATGTCCGAGGGTTCTGCTGGGCGGGCGCTGGCCTTCGCCGAACTCGATCTCGCGAAGCTCGAGGACTCCGCATTGGCGATCCTTCGTGAAGGCGACCCCACCAATTCACGCCGGTCCGATCTTGCTTCGGAGCTGGGCAAGAAGGCGGCGGCCGAGCGCTACGCCGCATTCCTGGATCTTGCGCCGTCGCTGATCGCCCGCGAGGCTAGGCGGCTGGAAGGTAACCCGCGGGAACGCGCGCTCGAGGCTTATGCCAAGGCGCGCGAGCTGGCGGCCATTGCGCCGCGCCTATCGCTCGATCCTGCAGCCACTGTGTTCCAGATCGGGGGCATCTTGGCGGATGTGGCGGAACCCGCTTCCTTGAAGCGTTAGACAGCCACCGCTAGGGCCGGAGCGAATGTCCGAGCCCTTCTACATCACGACAGCGATCAGCTATCCCAACGGCCCGCCGCATATCGGTCATGCCTATGAGGCGATCGCCGCTGACGTCATCGCGCGTTTCCAGCGTAGCCAGGGCCGTGACGTGCGCTTCCAGACAGGCACAGACGAGCACGGCCTGAAAATGGCCCAGGGCGCTCGCAACGAGGGCGTCGAGCCGCGCGCTTTCGCTGATAGAATGTCGCCTCTTTTCCAAGAGATGTGTGATATTCTTAACGTATCGTACGACCTTTTCATTCGTACGTCGCAGCCCGACCATTATCGCGCGAGCCAGGCCATCTGGAAGGCGATGGAGGAGAGGGGGGACCTCTACCTCGATCGTTACGAGGGTTGGTATTCGATCCGCGATGAGGCCTATTACGAGCCGGACGAGCTGATCAACGCCGACGACGGCACCAAGATGTCCCCACACGGCACGCCGGTCGAGTGGACTGTCGAGGAAAGCTGGTTCTTCCGGCTATCGAAATACCAGCAGCCTTTGCTCGATCATTATGCGGCCAATCCGGACTTCATCCGTCCGGAAAGCCGCCGCAATGAGGTCGTGCGCTTCGTCGAGGGCGGGCTCAAGGACCTGAGCATCTCACGGACAAGTTTCGACTGGGGCGTCCCGGTGCCGGGTAGCAACAGCCACGTCATGTACGTCTGGCTGGACGCACTGACCAATTATCTGACCGGACTCGGCTATCCGGACGATACAAAGTTGTGGGAGCGCTATTGGCCGGCGAACGTCCATTTGATCGGCAAGGACGTCGTACGTTTCCATGCGGTCTATTGGCCCGCGTTCCTCATGAGCGCAGGGATAGCGCTACCCAAGCAGGTCTACGGTCACGGCTTCCTCCTCAGCCGCGGCGAGAAAATGTCGAAGAGCGTCGGCAATGTCGTCGACCCGATGGTGCTCGCCGAGCGCTTCGGCGTGGATGCACTACGCTATTTCCTCCTGCGCGAAGTGCCGTTCGGCCAGGACGGCAGCTATAGCGCAGAGGCGATCGTCAATCGCGCCAATGCCGAGCTCGCGAATAGCTTCGGCAACCTCGCGCAGCGCACCTTGTCGATGATCTTCAAGAATTTGGACGGCGTTCTTCCGGCTGCAGGCGAGGCTGACGAGGACAAGGATTTGCTGAGTGCCGTCGGGACCGTGGTCGACAAGGAGGTTCCTCAGGCCTTCGAGCGTTTTGCCTTCTCGGTGGGGATTGAGGCCTGGTTGCGTGCCGTCTTCGCCTGCAATGCGTATGTCGACACGCAGGCGCCCTGGACGCTTCGCAAGACCGATCCGGAGCGCATGGCGGCGGTGCTGGGAACTTTGGTCGTTGCTGTTCGCGAGCTTGCCGAAGCGATCGCTCCGATCATCCCGGCGTCCGCGGACAAATTGATAACGCTCATCGACGCGGGCGAGGGCGGCACGCCCATCCCGCAGCCGCAGCCGTTGTTCCCAAGGCTCGAGCTGGAAGCGGAGGAAGCGGCTTGAGGCTGATCGATAGCCATTGCCATCTCAATTATGAGGGACTCGTCGAGCGCCAGGACGAAGTGCTTGAAAATGCCCGGAATCGCGGCGTGCAAGGCTTCCTGAACATTTCAACCCGGCAGCGCGAGTGGAATGACGTCATCGCGGTCGCCGAGCGCCATCCTGATGTGTGGGCCAGCGTCGGCGTCCATCCGCACGAGGCCGATGCCCATCCGGACCTCCGCGCCGCCGCCTTGGTCGAAGGCACCAGGAATGCGCGCGTCATCGCGATCGGCGAGTGCGGCCTCGATTATTATTACGACAAGTCCGACCGCGCGGCGCAGCGTGAACGCTTTGAGGCGCACATCGACGCCGCACACCAGACCGGCCTTCCGCTGATCGTTCACACGCGCGATGCGGAGGAGGACACGGCTGAGATCCTCGAGCGCGCGGTGAGAGAGAAGGGCGTCACCGGCGTCCTCCACTGCTTCACCGGGTCCGCCGAGTTGGCGCGCAAGGGACTCGACCTCGGCTTCTACGTGTCGTTGTCGGGTATCGTGACCTTCAAGAACGCCCAGGATCTGCAGGAAACGGCAAAATGGCTTCCTGCGGACCAGATGCTGGTTGAGACGGATTCGCCGTTTCTCGCGCCCGTTCCGCACCGCGGACAGAAATGTGAGCCGGCCTTCGTTGCCGACACGGCCGCTTTCGTCGCGCATCTGAGAGGTGAAGAGCCTGACGACCTTGGCGAGACGACGACCGCCAACTTCTTCAAATTGTTCAGCAAGGCGGCGTGAGAGTCCGCATCCTCGGTTGCGGGACGTCGACCGGGGTCCCGAAGATCGGCAACGAATGGGGCCTCTGCGATCCCAGCGAGCCGCGAAACTACCGCCTTCGAACGTCAATCATCGTTGAAAGCGATGATCAGCGCATCCTGGTCGACTGCGGACCCGATCTGCGCCAACAATTGCTCGCGGCCGAGGTCAATCGGCTTGACGGCGTGATCGTCACGCATGCGCACGGCGATCACTGCCATGGCATCGACGAGCTTCGGCCGGTCTCAGTGGCCGTCGGCGGCTCAGTGCCGCTCTATGCGCGTGCTGACGTGCTCGAGGAATTGAAGCACCGGTTTGCCTATGCCTTCGAGCAATCGGATTTCTATCGGCCGATCGTGGAAGGGCGCGAAACCGGCGAGGGGATCCAGTTTGGATCAACCAGCGCACGCTTCGTCGATCAGCCGCATGGCGGCCCGACTTCGCTCGGAATTCGCTTCGATGAAGGCGGCCGTTCGCTCGCTTATGCGATAGATTTCAATAAGCTAACGGACGAAATGGCGAAGCTCTATGAGGGCGTAGACGTGTGGATCGCCGATTGCCTGACGCGCACCCCGCATCCCACCCACATGCATTTGGGCGACATCCTCGGCGCGGCCCAGGACTTGCGCGTCGGCCAGCTTTACCTCGTGCATATGGGCAACGGCCTGGACTATCACACGCTTGTTGCCGAGCTGCCCGATTGGGCCGCGCCTGGCTACGACGGCCTCGAGATTTCCCTATGACGAACAATTTGCAGCTCGGTGGTCTCTACATCCTGATGGCCATCATGCTTGTCGTCGGAGCCTTGATGACCCGGCGCGAACCCGCGCTGAAGCTCGTGAAGATGGCCTTGGCCTGGATTGCGATATTCGCCGCGGGCTTCGTACTCTTCACATTTCGCGACAATTTCGAGTGGGTTGGGCAACGTTTGAAGGCTGAAGCTGTCGGCAGCCCGGTTGTCGAAGGCCGCGAAACCCGCATTTCGATGGCCGTGGACGGGCATTTCTGGGTAGATGGCGCGATCAATGGCCGGCCGGTGAAGTTTCTGATCGATAGCGGCGCGACCATGACGACGATCGATCGGGAGACTGCCGCCAGGGCTTCCGTGACGGTTTCGCCGCGGCGCGACCAGTTCGTCCGGACCGGCAACGGGATCATCCGGGTGGCGACTGGGACGGCCGATGAGCTCCAGATCGGCGGAATCAAGCGGACCGACGTCGGCCTTCAGGTGGTCGACAACGATAATCTCAACGTGTTGGGCATGAACTATCTCTCGTCCTTGAGCCGCTGGGGAGTAGAGGGACGATGGCTGGTTCTGGTCCCCTGACTTATGGTGATATTTACATAATGCATATTATCATACTTTCAGATACAGGCGCAAAAGGCCCCTCGGTGACCCCTCGTGCCCCTTGAGCGTCTTCGAGAAATCATGCGGCGGCTCCGCGATCCCAAGAGCGGCTGCGAATGGGACACAGTCCAGACGTTCGAGACGATCGCGCCCTACACGATCGAAGAAGCGTATGAGGTCGCGGACGCGATTGCTCGCAACGACATGGCCGCGCTGGCTGATGAGCTCGGCGATTTGCAGCTCCAGGTCGTCTTCCATGCGCAAATGGCCGAGGAATCCGGTCATTTCACGCTCGAGGACGTCATCACGAGCATTTGCGACAAAATGGAGCGCCGCCACCCGCACATCTTTGGCGAGGCCGAACATGGTGGCCATCACCTCTGGGAAATCATCAAAGCCGAAGAGCGTGCGGCAAATCCGGACAAGAGTGCACTTGCCGGAGTGGCTTTGGCGCTTCCGGCTCTTGAGCGCGCGGCCAAGCTGCAGCGCCGGGCCGCTCGCGTCGGCTTCGATTGGCCCGATACGTCAGGTGCCCGAGCCAAGATCGACGAGGAATTGGCGGAGCTTGATGCGGAAACTGACCATCATCGCATGCTGGACGAGCTTGGCGACCTTCTGTTCGCGGTGGTGAACCTCGCACGCCATCTTAACATCGAGCCGGAAGCCGCTCTTCGCCAAGCGACGACCAAGTTTGAACAGCGATTCCGCGCGATGGAGCAGACGCCGGGCTTTGCCGACCTGCCACTGGATGAAAAGGAAGCGCTCTGGGTCGAGGCCAAAAAGGCTCAGGCCGATCTCATCGCCTGAAACCGGGCCCAATTGTCGGGTGACAGGCGCACCGACAGTTGCACTTCATCATGATCCAGCGTTTGGTCGAGCACCTCGCCGCGGGCATGTAGCCAGGCAATCCGGCTGCCATCGCTCGCCGGCAAGCGGATTTCGTGAACCTGCTCCCCGCTCCTCAAGGCCCGCGCCATCCCGTCGCGCAGCCCGTCGAGGTTCCAACCGGTAAGCGCCGAGATGGGCACGACATCTTCGTGCCGTGCAGCCTCGCCGAGCAGCCTTTCGCGCTCCTCATCCGATAGCAGATCAACCTTGTTCCAGGCCTCGAGCCGCGGCGGAGCGCCCTCTTCGCCAAGCCCAAGCGACGCAAGCACGTCTTCGACGTCTTCGCTCTGTGCCTCACGGTCCGGGTGGGACATGTCGCGGACATGGACGAGGAGGTTGGCCGAGCGCACTTCTTCCAGCGTGGCGCGGAAGGCGGCGATTAGTTCGGTCGGGAGGTCGGAAACGAACCCTACCGTGTCCGACAGGATAACCTTGTCGAAGCCCGGCAGGCGGATGTCTCTCATAGTCGGGTCGAGAGTCGCGAAGAGCAGATTCTTCGCGAACACTCCCTCCCCGGTCAAATGATTGAAAAGCGTTGATTTTCCGGCGTTCGTATAGCCGACAAGGGCAATGACGGGCCAGGGCGCGCGCTGACGCCGGTCGCGGTGGAGCGCCCGCGTACGCTTCACCTGCTCGAGCTCACGGCGGATTTTGGCCATCCGCTCACGGATCAGGCGCCGGTCGGCCTCGATCTGCGTCTCACCCGGACCGCCGAGGAAGCCGAAGCCGCCGCGCTGCCGCTCGAGGTGGGTCCAGCTGCGGACCAGGCGGCCCGCCTGATATTCGAGATGCGCGAGTTCGACCTGAAGCTGGCCTTCGGCTGTCGCAGCCCTTTCCCCGAAAATCTCCAGTATCAGCCCGGTACGGTCGATGACTTTTGTCCCGACTTCGTCCTCGAGGTTCTTCTGCTGAATCGGTGTCAGCGGCGCGTCGACGATCAGCAAGCGGGCTTCATTCGCTCGCGCTATCTCCGCTAGTTCCTCGACCTGGCCCTTTCCGAGCAACGTAGCCGGGCGGATCGCGCGCAGGCGAAACGTCCGCTCCGCGACGACATCGATGCCGATCGCCTCTGCGAGCCCTTCAGCCTCCTCAATCCGGGCGTCAACCGAGCGTCGAGCCCCTTCACGAGGCATTTCGGGCACGGCGACGACCGCCCTTTCTCCCCGGGCGACGTCGGGAAGCGCAGGATGGTCGAAATTATTCAGGCGCGTCCTCCGTAGGCTCGTCAGGCTCGTCGTGACCGAGATTCAGCGGCCGGGCCGGCTGCAGCGTCGAGATTGCATGCTTGTAGACGAGCTGGATCTGTCCGCCTCTCTCCAGAAGCAGCGAAAACTGGTCGAACGCCGTCACCGACCCTTGCAGCATCACGCCGTTCACAAGGAACAAAGTCATCCGTTCATTGTCTCGCGCGGCCGCGGCAAGAAAGACGTCCTGCAGCGCGGCCTTGGCTCCATCGGCCTTTGGCTGGCTCGCCACGAAATCGGCAGGCGGCTCCGACGGCATGATCGTCGAGATCGAGTGCTTGTAGACCAGCTGAGACGCGCCCTCCCGCCTCAGCAGGAGCGAAAAGGCATCGAACCAGGTCACCACGCCCTGAAGCTTCACCCCCTTCACCAGGAAGATGGTGACGGGCAGCTTGGCTCGACGGATGCTGTTGAGGAAATGATCCTGGAGGCTCAGCGTTCGGGCAGACATGGGCGGGGGCTCACTCCTCCCCTTCTTTCTTGTCCCCGATGCCCAGAGCCTTGAGTTTCCGGTGCAGCGCGGACCGTTCCATGCCGATGAACGACGCTGTCCTCGAGATGTTGCCGGAAAAACGCCGGATCTGAATCTTCAGATATTCGCGCTCGAAGGATTCACGGGCCTCCCGAAGCGGGCTACCCATGATCGCCATTGCCGTCGAAGCACCGCCCATCGCGTTCTGATTGTCGAGGATCTCCGGCGGAAGCAGGTCGACCTCGATGCAGGAAACGCGGTCGCCCGGAGCGAGGATCATGGTCCGTTCGATGATGTTGCGCAGCTGGCGAACATTGCCGGGCCAGTCGTGGGCCTGGAGCGCGGCCATCGCCTCTTCAGAGATTGACGGCGCGGGCATCCGGCGCTCGGCGGCGAAACGGGCAAGGAAATGGTCGACGAGCTCTGGAATGTCTTCGCGCCTTTCCCTCAGTGGCGGCAGGCGTACAGGAACGACGTTCAGGCGGTAGAACAGGTCCTCGCGGAAGCGACCTGCGGCGATTTCGTCCGAGAGATTCCTTGAGGTCGCGGAAAGGACCCGAACGTCCACCTTGACGGGCCGTTGCCCGCCAATGCGGTGATAGCTCTGATCGGTCAGGACGCGAAGGATCTTGGCCTGCGTGGTCAGTGGCATGTCCGCGATCTCATCGAGGAACAAGGTCCCGCCATGGGCGTGTTCGAGAAGGCCGGGGCGAACGAGGCCCTCTGCCTCGCTGCCGAACAGCTCTTCCTCAACCCTTTCGGGGCTCATCATCGCCGCCGGGAGCACGACGAAGGGCGCCCGGGCGCGCTGGCTCCAATGATGGATCATCCGCGCGGCGATTTCCTTGCCGACGCCGGCTGGCCCCGTGATCAGCACGCGGCTGCCCGTTGGAGCAACGCGCTTAAGCGTGGCGCGAACGGTGTTGATCGCAACCGAGCTGCCCTGGAGCTGGTCTTCCTGGCCCACCTGAAGGCGGAGGGTCGCATTCTCGCGGCGAAGGCGTTCGGTCTCGGTGGCGCGATCGACGAGGTATATGAGCCTGCTTGCCTCGAACGGCTTCTCGATGAAGTCGACGGCCCCCTCCCTCACCGCGGCCACCGCGGTGTCGAGATTGCCGTGGCCGGAGATCATGAGGACCGGAATGCTGGCGTCGCGCCGCTTGATCTCTTGCAGGATTTGCAGCCCGTCGAGGCGCGATCCGTGGAGCCACACATCCAGCAACACCATTGATGGGCGCCGCTCTTCGACCGCATCGAGCGCCCCATTGCTGTCCGCGGCTGTCCGGACGACATAACCCTCGTCCTCGAGCACGCCGCTCACGAGCTCGCGGATATCGGCCTCATCATCTACCACCAGCACTTCGAGCGCCATCAGCTACGCATCCTCGTCATTATCCTCTTCTTCGCCCGATGGAGCGGCGTCGTCCGTCTCCAGCCCAGCGAGCTTGTCGGTATCGAAGGCGATGCGGACATGCGTGCCGCCGCCCTTGCGGTCGAGGAAGGCGATTTCGCCCATATGTTCCTCGACGATCTTCTTCACGATCGCGAGGCCGAGCCCAGTCCCCCTCACCCGCGTGGTCATGTAGGGTTCGGTGAGCCGCTGGCGGTCCTCCGGAAGGCCGATGCCCGTGTCCATCACGTCGATCACAAGGTTTCCGTCCTCGTTATGGATCTTGAGCTCCACACGATCACCGGCAAGGCTGTGCTCACCGCGGCTTCGCCTGCTTTCAATGGCTTCGACGCCATTCTTCACGACATTCGTTAGTGCCTGGCCGAGCTGGCGGCGGTCACATACCATCGTGAACTCGCCTTGGGGCGGCTCGAGCGTGAAGGTAATCGCCGGGTGTGCAACTTCGTGCAGGAAGAGCGCCTGCCGGGCGATCTCGTGAACATTCTCGTCGCGGAACACCGGCTTCGGCATTCGCGCGAAGTTGGAGAATTCGTCGACCATCCGGCGCAGGTCGCCAACCTGGCGGACGATCGTTCCGGTCAGGCGTTCAAAGGTTTCCTTGTCCGCTGGGATTTCCTCGCCGAACCGGCGCTGAAGCCGTTCCGCGGCAAGCTGGATCGGAGTGAGAGGGTTCTTGATCTCGTGCGCGATGCGTCGCGCGATGTCGGACCAGGCTGCGCGGCGCTGATCGGTCAGCTGATCGGTGATATCGTCGAAAGTAAGGACGCTACCATCCTGATAACGCACACGTTTCACAGCGAGAGTTCGCTGGCCGGAACCAGCGACGACGATGACATTCGCCTCGCCCTGATCGCCTTGCATGAACTCGTTGAGATCTGGCGAGACGGACGTCAGGCCCCTCCCCTCCAAGTCTTCCTGGCCTTTTTGAAGGAGTGCCTCTGCCGAGCGGTTCATCAGCAGGATCCGATTCCGTGAATCGAGCGCGATCACGCCTGCCGTGACGCTCGACAGCACGGCCTCGATGAAGGCGCGGCGCGTCTCCAGCTGAGTATTCGCCTTGCGCAGCTCGCCCGTCTGCTCATCGAGCCGGCCCGCCATTCGATTGAAGGCCGTCGCCAGCGTCTGGATCTCATCCTCGGTCTTGCCGACCGTCACGCGCGCCGAAAAATCGCCCTGTTCGATGCGCCCGGCGGCCCCGACCAGCTGACCGACGGGGCGAACCATCCGGTCGGCGAGCTTGAGCGCAGTCACGATCGCCAGGCCCACGATGATTAGCGCTCCGAACAGCAAAGCCGCATTGAATCTCAGCTGGTTATTGCGCGATCGCTTGAGCAGCGACTGATAGTCATGGAGCACGTCGCTCGCGCGATTCATTTGCGTGGCGAGTTCGGGATCAACCCATCTCGCGACGTACAAGTACGTATCCTGACCGATATTGAGCCGGGTCATCACCGAGATGCGGTTGGGGGTGCGCGCATCGACCGCGCTGCCCGGCTTGGCTTTGCCTAAGGCCGCAATCGCCGCTCGCACGCGCTGGTCGTCGACCATTCCTTCATAGGGATTGACCACCGCGATGGTCTGGATCGGGCCCTTGGGCGCGACATGAAGGATCGCCGCTTCGTTCAGCGAGCGCAGATAGACCTGGGCGGCCAGCGCCTGCTGGAAACGCGGATCCTCGATCGTGATCTGCTGGAGATATTCGGACACGTTGCCGGACATGGTCGTGGCTTCGGCACCCACCCGGCCGAGCTCGTAGCGATAGGCGCCTTGGGCGACCTCGACCGTATTCTCGAGCATTGTGCGGGCGCGGTCGGAAAACCAGAATTCGAGGCCGCTCTGAAACAGGAGGGACGCAAAGATCGCGACCAACACGGTGGGGACGGCCGCGATCACCGAGAAGAGCGCCACCAGGCGTGTATGGAGCCGCCCGCTTCCAAGCCCGCCGCGCTCCGCTCGGGCGACCGCGACCTTGCGGGAGAAGAGGACCATCAAGGCGATGGCCGGAATGAGGTTAGCGATCAGCAGGAGAGCGATAATAGGCGGCGACAGGAGGCTTCCCGGCTCCCCGCTGCGCTTCAGCAGCCAGAAGCTCAGGCCCATGATCGAGACGAGAAGCGCTGCGATGGCGGCCGCCGAAAAATCGTAAAGGCGTCCGCTCTCGCGCTCGCGCTTGAGCCAATTTTCCGTCTGCGATGTCACTGCCGATTCGGCCGCCTGGGCATCCATTACGGTCGCGCCCTAGCACGGCATTTGCAGCCGTTGCAGCAAAAACACACTTGTGTCGTGAAGTACCGGCTCAGGCAGCCGAGCGAGCGAGCCAGGGCGAATAGAAATCGCGCAGCATCCGCACGACGACCGCCGGGTCGTCCTGCTGGTTCACCGAGTTGCGGAGCTCCGCGGATCCCGGCAAGCCCTTGGTATACCAGCCAATATGCTTGCGAGCGAGGTTCACGCCAGTGTGCGTGCCGTAAAGGTTGAGCATGTCGTCATACTGCTCCAGTATGACATCCAGCTGCTCGTCGAGGCTGGGATCGGGCCGCGCCCCTCCCCCGCCGATATCCGCCATAACCTGACCCAGAAGCCACGGCCGCCCGTAAGCGCCGCGCCCGATCATCACTCCGTCGGCGCCCGACTGGCGCAGCGCCTCACGCGAATCTTCGATAGAGCAAATGTCGCCGTTGGCGATCACCGGGATGGAAACGGCTTCCTTCACGCTGCGGATGAAGGACCAATCCGCCTCGCCCTTGTACATCTGGCAGCGAGTACGCCCGTGGATCGTGATCATCTGCACGCCAAGGTCTTCAGCGATCCGCGCGAGCTCCGGGGCATTCAGGCTTTCGTGGTTCCAGCCCATCCGGGTCTTCAGTGTCACAGGAACCTTCACGGCCTTCACGGTCGCTTCGATCAGCTTGGCGGCCAAAGGCAGGTCGCGCATCAGCGCCGACCCGGCCTCGCCGTTCACGACCTTCTTCACCGGACAGCCCATGTTGATGTCGATGATCGCCGCGCCACGCTGTTCATTGAGCTTCGCAGCCTCGGCCATGACGTGCGGCTCGCAGCCGGCAAGCTGCATCGAAACCGGCTCTTCGGCCGGGTCCCACATCGCCTTCTGCAAGGATTGGCGCGTTTCGCGCACCATCGCCTGGCTCGCGATCATCTCGCTCACCGTAAGGCCGGCCCCGTAGCGCTTGACGATCCGGCGGAACGGCAGGTCGGTGACAGCGGTCATCGGCGCCAGGATCACTGGCGACGCGACCACGACCGGGCCGATCTTGATGGGCTTCAAAGCTTCCATGGGTCGGCGGGAGATAGTGGAAGAGCCCTTGGCGGACAAGGCAAGCCGCCCTAGAGGCGCCGCCGAATGTCAGTCACGGCTTTGATCGTCGCCGCCGGAAGCGGCTCCCGCATGGGCGGTGGAGTTCCCAAGCAATATCGCTTGTTGGGCGGTAAACCCGTATTGCGCTGGGCCGCCGAGTCACTTGCCCGTCATCCCGCGGTGCGATCGACCCGAGTGGTGATCGGACAAGGTCAGAAGGAGCTCGCCGCCGCTGCGCTCGGCGGGCTGGAGACCGGTGACCTTATCGAAGGCGGCGAACATAGGACAGATTCCGTGCGAAATGGCCTGTCGGCAATAACCTGCGATGCGGTGCTCATCCATGATGCCGCCCGGCCTTTTTGCCCCCCGGAGGTTATCGATCGCCTGATCGCGTCGCTCGAGTTCTTCGAAGGAGCAGCGCCGGTACTTCCGGTGGGCGATACATTGGCTCGCGGCTCCGAGCGTCTGGACGAATTGGTAGATCGAACGGGCCTCGTTCGGGTGCAAACTCCGCAGGCCTTCCAGCTTGCCGCGCTTCGCGATGCTTATGCTCAATGGTCGGGGACTTCGCCGACCGACGAGACCACCGTTCTCCGGGCAGCGGGTATGAATGTCGCAACGGTTGAAGGCGATCCGGCTCTCGAGAAGCTGACGACATCCGCCGACTTCGATCGTGCCGAGCAGTGGCTCGCCGGTCGGCTCGTTTCCCGCACGGGCATGGGCTTCGACGTCCACGCTTTTTCGGGCGAAGGTCCGATCATGCTCGGCGGCATCGAGGTCCCACACAGACGCGGCCTCGCCGGCCACAGCGACGCCGACGTGGTGCTTCACGCAATTACTGACGCTTTGCTTGGTGCGGCCGGGTTTGGCGACATCGGCCAGCATTTCCCGCCTTCCGATCCGCAATGGAAAGGCGCCGCTTCGCACCTTTTCCTGAGCCATGCCGCCCAGCTAATCGTCGCACGCGGCGGAATGATCGACCATGTCGATTGCACAGTCATTGCCGAAGAACCCAAGGTTGGTCCGTATCGCGAGGCCATGCGTTCCCGGATCGCGGAGATATTGGGGCTCGAGATGTCGCAAGTTAGCGTGAAAGCGACCACGACCGAGGGTCTGGGTTTCACCGGACGCCGCGAAGGCATTGGCGCCCAAGCCGTAGCAAGCGTACGTATGGCCAATGCCTGAGACTCTGCTTCCCAAAGAGCTGGTCGACAAGGCTCGCCAGGTCGTGGAGGCGAACCGCAAGCTCGGTCGCCGAGTGGCCGTTGCCGAAAGCTGCACGGGCGGACTCGTTTGCGCAGCCCTGACCGAAATCCCCGGCTCATCCGAGGTGCTCGAAGCCGGTTACGTGACCTATTCGAACGCATCAAAGCTCAGCCAGCTGAAGGTCAGCGAAGACGTCGTCGACACCTTTGGAGCTGTCAGCATCGCCACCGCATGGGCCATGGCCCGCGGCGCGCTTGCTGCGTCAGACGCCGATATTGCCGTCGCGATCACCGGGATCGCCGGTCCAGGCGGTGGAAGCCCGACCAAGCCGGTCGGCACGGTCGTCTTTGCGACCGCGGAGCGCGAAGCCGACCCGGCGAAAATCGTCGCCGACCAGAGACTGTTCGAAGACGAAGGGCGCGCCGGAATCCGGCTTCATGCCGCGCTTTGCGCGCTCGACTTGCTGATCCCGTAGAGCGTTGCCGCGCGCTGTTCGAAGGCGTTTGTCATCCGTCGCAAGGCTCTGTCGAACATTGACCCAGCGAGCGTTTCAAACAGCCGCGACTTGAAGGCGAAATCCACTGAGAAGCAAAGGTCGGTCCCGCCATCCTCGGCCCGGTCGAACTTCCACTCATTGTGCAGATATTTTAGCGGGCCTTCGACATAATCGACGCAGATGCGCGTCGGCTTTTCCTTCACGACCCGGCTCGTGAAGCGCTCCTTGAAGGCGTTGAAGCCGACGACGAGGTCCGCGACCGTCTCTTTCTCACTCGACGAGCGAACACGCACCGCGACGACCCAAGGCAGGAATTCATCATATCTCGCGACATCGGCGACCAGCGCGAACAATTGTTCAGGTGTGTACGGAAGGTAACGAGTCTCGCTATGCCGAGGCATTCGCGCCTTCCGTGGCCAGCTGGGCGGCGCGCGCTTCCTGCATTTTCTTGAAGTCGTCGCCCGCATGGTAGCTCGACCGCGTCAGCGGCGACGCTGCGACCAGGAGGAAGCCCTTCGCTCGAGCGATTGCCGCATAAGCATCGAACGCCTTGGGAGTGATGAACTCCTCGACCTTCGCATGACGTGGGGTCGGCTGCAGATATTGGCCCATCGTCAGGAAATCGACGCCGGCTGAGCGCATGTCGTCCATCACCTGGTGCACTTCGAGACGCTGTTCGCCGAGGCCGACCATGAGGCCCGACTTGGTGAAAAGGTGCGGAGCGCGGCGCTTCACACTCTCGAGAAGGCGAAGCGATGCGTAGTAACGCGCACCGGGCCGGATCGTCGGATAAAGCCGCGGCACGGTTTCCAGATTGTGATTGTAGACGTCGGGGCCCGCATCGACGATCGCCTCGACCGCCGCCTCGCTCTTGTTTCGGAAGTCCGGCGTCAGGATCTCGATCGTCGTGGAGGGCGTGCGCTTCCTGAGCGCTTCGATCACTTTCACGAACTGGCGCGCACCGCCGTCGGGCAGATCGTCGCGATCCACGCTGGTCACCACGATATGCTCGAGGCCCAGCTCGGCGGCAGCCGTCGCAACATGCTCGGGCTCAAGCGGATCGACCGCGCGCGGCATGCCCGTCTTAACGTTGCAGAAGGCGCAGGCCCGCGTGCAGGTGTCGCCAAGAATCATCACCGTCGCATGCTTCTTGGTCCAGCACTCGCCAATGTTCGGACAGGCCGCTTCCTCGCAGACGGTCGCAAGGTTGAGCTCGCGCATCAGCTTGCGCGTCGCGTGATATCCTTCGCTGACGGGCGCCCTGACCCGGATCCAGTCGGGCTTGCGCTGCTTCGGAACTGCGGCAGGAGCGTTCATAGGCGGGCAGATAGCGATTGAGGGGGGCGCTTGCCACCCCTGCCCTCGACCCGCTAGCCGCAATGGCCATGCCCTATCTCGACGAACTCATGGACGGTTACCGCCGCTTTCGCGAAAACGACTGGCCCGCCGAGCGCGAGCGCTGGTCGGAACTTGCCGAGGGCCAGAGCCCGAAGGTGATGATCCTGTCCTGCGCGGACAGCCGCGTCGATCCGGCCCACATTTTCGATGCGCGCCCCGGTGAAATGTTCGTCGCGCGCAATATCGCTGCGCTCGCTCCGCCTTATGAAACGAGCAGCGGCTTCCACGGCGTGTCAGCGGCGCTGGAATTCGCGGTCACCCAGCTTGAGGTCGGCGAAATCCTGGTGATGGGCCACGGCCTCTGCGGCGGATGCGCTGCGGCGCTTACCGGCCAGTTCGAAGACACGACTCCCGGTGAAGGCCATTTCATCGCCGACTGGGTTCGTATGCTGAACGGCGCTCGCGACGAGGTTCGCGGCAGGCACGAGCATCTCGACCGCGAGGCGTTCCTCGACATGGAGCGTGAGGCGGTGAAGGTCAGCCTTGCCAACCTCCGCACCTTTCCATGGATAGCTGAGCGTGAAAAAGCCGGCAGCCTCAAGCTACACGGCGCTCATTTCTCGATTTCGGAGGGCCGTTTGTACGTGCTCGACGAGGCGGAAGGCAGCTTCCGCCCCGTCTAACGCGTCAATCAACCGAAGCTGCGGCCTAGCAGCGCGTGTTGTAGTTGTAATGCGGCTGACCGTACTGGTCGACGTAATAGCAATAGCCGCGGGTATCGCGGTAATATTGACGCCCATTCACAACTGCTCCGAGCACGCCGCCAAGGACTGCGCCCGCAAGCGCGCCTTCGCCAACGCTGACTCCCGGGATCACGGCACCCGCAACAGCGCCGGCAACAGCGCCGCCGACAGCGCCCGTGGCGATCCGCCGGCCCTGGCTGTCGTAGGTGTACCCACCATTGTAGCCGTTATTGTAGCCGTTCTGGTAATAGCCGTTGTTATAATATGGGTCGTAACCATACCCATTCGGGTAGGTCGCGCAGCCGGTCACCGCAACGCACGTTGCGACGGCGGCGGCAAGTCCAAGCTTCCTCATCGTCCTGTCCCTTCCATCACGCGCCCCCTGCTATACCGGCAACAGTGCACAAAGGGGCGTTTCGTTCCCGCATCGATCATCTGGCGTTCAGTTTAAAATCAATTCCGTCGCCGGGGTGTGGCCATTCCGCGCCACTGCGATAGAGAGCTTCAAACGCCTTCGGGAGATTCGTTTTGATGCGCGAGCGTAACGGCGAGGTCGAAAGCAATATCGGGCTTCTGATCGACGCCGATAACGCAAGCCCGGAGCACCTCGACGAGGTTCTTTTGGTCCTAGGCGAGCTCGGCACGATCAACATCCGCCGCGCCTATGGGAATTGGGCAAAGGCGAGCCTCAAGGGCTGGGGCCAGCTGACCGGGCTCCATTCGATCATCCCGATGCAGCAATTCGATGTCGTCAAAGGCAAGAGCGCGACCGACATGCGAATGACGATCGACGCGATGGACCTGCTCTACCGCGGCAACGTCGATGGCTTCGGGATCATGTCGAGCGACAGCGACTTCCTGCCGCTCGCCCAGCGCATCCGCGAGGACGGACTTCCGGTCTATGGGTTCGGAACCGCAAAGACGCCCCTCTCCTTCCAGCAGGCGTGCACGCGCTTCTTCGACGTCGGCGCGCTGTTGCTGGCGGACGAGGACCTCGACCAGCCCGCAATCAATGCCGGCCAGCGGCCGGTCGATCCGGAACTGCTCACGGTGCTAGGCTCGGCCTACAAGGCCTCGAAGCGCGACGATGAGGGGTACACACCTCTGTCGGAACTCGGGCAGCGCGCGAAGGCCGTGTCTAGCTTCGCCGCGCGTAACTACGGCTTCACGCGGCTTTCCGAGCTGATCAAGGCCGTGCCGAATTTCGAGGTAAAGACCGGCGACGATGGCCGGATCCTCGTAAAGCGGCTGCGCTAGAGCAGGTCGAGCTCCACCGTCACTTCGTCGCCCGCGGCAATGTTCGCTCGGCAACGCACTTCCTTCTTCACGGGGAGAAGGTAGCCGCCGCTGTTCAGCGGGAAGATCGACGTGCGCCAGACGACGTCACCGATTTTCGCTTCGACCTTGACCGAGCCGAAGCCGCGCGGGCTTCCGAACGCATGGGCCTTGATCTCGGCCGAATGTTCTTCGGGCACGGTGATGAAATACCAGCGGCCCGCCGCATCGCCTTTCCATATCCACAGGAGCGACGTGACGGTGATCACCGCGCTTACCTCGTCAATTTCCGGTACGTCATCCGGTGCGGACGGGTCGCTTCCTCACCGAGGCGGCGGATCTTGTCTTCCTCATAAGCTTCGAAATTGCCCTCGAACCATTCGACTTGCGCATCGCCCTCGAACGCCAGGATGTGCGTCGCAAGACGGTCGAGGAAGAAACGGTCGTGGCTGATGATCACCGCGCAGCCGGCGAAATTCTCGATGGCTTCCTCGAGCGCTCCCAGGGTCTCGACGTCGAGGTCGTTGGTCGGCTCGTCGAGCAGCAGTACGTTGCCGCCGCGCTTCAGCATCTTGGCGATGTTGACGCGGTTGCGCTCACCGCCTGACAGCTTCCCGACGTTCTTCTGCTGGTCCTGGCCCTTGAAGTTGAAGGCGCCGACATAAGCGCGCGTCGATTGGTCGTGGCCGTTGACCTTCATGTAATCGAGCCCGTCCGAGATCTCCTCCCAGACGTTCTTCGAACCATCGAGATGGTCGCGGCTCTGGTCCACATAGCCGAGGTGTACGGTCGGACCAACGTCGACCGCGCCCGAGTCCGGCTGCTCCTGCCCCGTGATGATCTTGAACAGGGTCGATTTGCCGGCGCCGTTCGGCCCGATGACGCCAACGATGCCGCCCGGGGGAAGCGTGAAGCTCAAATCCTCGAATAGCAATTTGTCGCCGTAGGCCTTGGTCACGCCCTTCAACTCGATGACCTTGCCGCCCAGGCGCTCAGGCACCTGGATCAGGATTTCGGCCTTGCCCGGGACGTGCTTTTCCTGCGCGGCAACCAGCTGGTCGAACTTGGCAATACGCGCCTTCGACTTGGCCTGACGGCCCTTCGGACCCTGGCGGATCCATTCAAGCTCGTCCTTGATCGCCTTCTGGCGTCCGGATTCTTCGCGCTCTTCCTGCTCGAGGCGCTTGGCTTTCTTCTCGAGATAGGTCGAATAATTGCCCTCGTACGGGAAGTATTTTCCGCGATCGAGCTCGAGGATCCAGCTCACCACATTGTCGAGGAAATAGCGGTCGTGGGTGATCATCAGCACCGCGCCCGGATATTCCTTCAGGTGATTTTCCAGCCACAGGACGCTCTCGGCGTCGAGGTGGTTGGTCGGCTCGTCGAGAAGCAGGATCGACGGCTTCTGGATCAGCAGTCGCGTGAGCGCGATGCGGCGCTTTTCACCGCCTGAAAGATTCTCGACCGGCCAGTCGGACGGCGGGCAACGGAGCGCCTCCATCGCGACTTCGAGCTGGTTGTCGAGCGTCCAGCCATCGACCGCATCGATCTTGGCCTGGAGATCGCCCATCTCTTCCATCAGCGCGTCGAAATCGGTGTCCTCCTTCGGATCGCCCATCTCGGCCGAGATCGCATTGAAGCGATCAACCATGTCGGCGACCTCGCGCGCTCCGTCCTTGACGTTTTCGAGCACGTTCTTGCTCGGATCGAGCTGCGGCTCCTGAGGCAGGTAGCCGACAGTGATGTTCTCGCCAGGCCAAGCTTCGCCCTGGAAGTCCCTGTCGATGCCGGCCATGATTTTCATCAAGGTCGACTTGCCGGCGCCGTTCGGGCCGACGATGCCGATCTTGGCGCCGTGGTAGAATTGCAGGTTGATGTGATTGAGCACCGGCTTCTGGGCGCCGGGGAAGGACTTGGTCATGTCCTTCATGACAAAAGCATATTGGGCGGCCATTGGGTCGCGAACTTCCTCTGGAAAGCGGGGGTTGGTGGCCAGTTAGGCGAGCGCGCGCGCTTTTTCTAGTCGCGGCCGACCATCGCCTCTGCGTTGGCGAACCGATAATCGCGATATTTGTCGCGTAGATCCTTCTTGCTGAGCTTGCCGGTCGCCGTGTGAGGCAATTCCTCGACGAACTCGATCGCGTCCGGCAGCCACCATTTGGCCATCTGGTCTGACAGGAAACCGCGGATCTCAGCTTCTCCCACCGTGCTCCCGTCATCGCGAACGATCAGCAGCAGCGGCCTTTCATCCCATTTGGGGTGCGGGATTCCGATTGCAGCAGCCTCGAGCACCCCGGGACATCCCACCGCCGCGTTCTCGATCTCGATCGAGCTGATCCACTCACCGCCTGACTTGATCACGTCCTTGGCGCGATCGGTGAGGCGCAGCGAATTGTCCGGGTGAATGACCGCAATGTCGCCCGTGTCGAACCAATTGTCTGAGTCGACGCACTCCTTGTCTTGCTTGAAGTAGCGTTTCACGACCGCCGGCCCGCGCGTCTGCAGCCGGCCCGAGCTTGTCCCGTCGCGCGGCATTACGTTGCCTTCGTCGTCCACAACGCGCAGCTCGACACCAAACATCGAACGCCCGGGCCGCGACATGTAAGCGAGCTGCTCCTCCTCGCTCATCGATTCCCAGGTCGCGGGAGGCGCGCCGACCGTTCCAATCGGCGACATTTCGGTCATCCCCCAGAGGTGATTGACGCGGATGTTTCGCTCGCGGAACCAGCGGATGGTCGCAGGCGGTGCTGACGAACCTCCGACAATGATCGTGTGCAGTTTGCCCAGCGACGCGCCCGTATCCTCGACATGGTCGATCATGCTGAGCCACACGGTTGGAACGCCTGCGGAGTGGGTCACGCCCTCGGCATTGAACAGCTCGCAGATATGCTCGGGCTTGTTGTCCGCGCAGAGGACGAGCTTCAGACCCACCATCGCCGCGGCATAGGGGATGCACCAGCTGCCGGCGTGGAACATCGGGACCACCGGAAGCATGACCGAGCGCGCGGACACGTCGAAAATGTCGGGAGCGATGATCGACATGGTGTGAAGCACGGTCGAGCGATGCTCGTAGAGCACGCCTTTCGGATTCCCGGTCGTGCCGCTGGTGTAGCAGAGGCCGCACGGGTCGCGCTCGTCGCCTTCATACCAGCGATAATCTCCATCTTCCGCCTCAAGCACATCGTCGAATTCATCGTCGAAGCAGATGAAATGCTCGACCTTGGGCCAGTTCGGCTTCAGTCGCTCGATCACCTCCTCAAAGCAGCGGTCGTAGATGACCACCCGATCCTCGGCGTGGTTGACGATGTAATTCTGCTGGTCGTCGAAAAGGCGTGGGTTCAGCGTGTGGATGACCCCGCCCATTCCGACGACGCCGAACCAGGTCGTCAGGTGGCGATCGTGGTTCATTGCCAGTGTCGCAACGCGATCGCCTGGCTTCACCCCTCGCCGCTCGAGCGCCTGGCCGAGGCGGCGAGCGTCCAGAGTCACGCGCGTCCAGTTTGTCCGATGGATTTTGCCGTCGGCACGCGCCGACACGATTTCGCGTGGTCCGTGCTCGCGTTCCGCATGGTCAAGGATCCGCATGATGCGGAGCGGAAAATCCTGCATCGCGCCAAGACTCATGCGCGCCCTCCCTAAGGACGGCCCATCATGACGCAAAAAGCGCAGCAGTAAAGCGGCTTAGAAGGGCAGTTTGAACCCGGGCGGAAGCGGCAGGGTGCTCGTCATCTTCTGCATCTCGGCCGCCGCTGCCGCGTCGGCCTTCGCCTTGGCGTCATTAATCGCGGCCGCGATCAGGTCCTCGACCATCGTCTTCTCGGACGCTGCAAGCAGGCTTTCATCGATGCTGACAGTTAGTATCCGCCCCTTTGCCGTTGCGCGGATCGTCACAAGGCCTCCGCCGGACGTTCCCTCGACCTCAACGGAATCGAGATTTTCCTGAGCCTTTTGAAGCTCGTTCTGCGCGTTCTGCGCCATTTGCAGGATTTCGTCGAAGTCGGGCATGTCATCCGCCTTTAGTGGAAAAAGATTCTAGCTCGGCATCCGGGAACGCGTCCATTACAGCGCGGACATTGGGATCGGCCAGCACATCGGCGCGAACGCGCTCCTCGGCCATTTTCTCCTGGTCGAGCAGCGAGGGTTCGCCTTGTTCGTCCGACAGCGAGACCTGCCATGAGGTTCCAGTGACGGCCTTCAATTGCCCAGCGAGGTCGCGCGGCCAGTCCCCACCCAACGGCCGCATGGGCTTCAGCATGAGTTCGGGCGGTGCGTAGCGAACCAGGCCGACCTGGTCGTGGAGCTGCACCGCGAGCTGATGTTTTCCCCGGGCTTCCAGGAGGTTGATGAGCGCCGGAAAGTCAGCCGGAAGCGCTGCGGTCGTCCCGCCTTGCTTTGCAGCCGGTGCCGAAGCGGGAGCCGTAATCGCCCCCTCCCCGCTCAACCTCGCCAGCAATGTGGCTGGATCAGGGAGATCGGCGGCGTGGATCAGCCGCAGGAGCGCCATTTCAGCGGCCTCCCGCGGGTCGGGCGCGATCTCAACGTCCTGCAGCCCCTTCAGCAGCATCTGCCACAGGCGGTGGATCGTCCCCCAGGACAAAGCACCAGCCATCTCCCCGGCGCTTTCACGCTCTTCGGCCGATTGGAGGGCGTCGGCTGTCGCCCCCGCCTTGGCGCGGGTCGCCGCGTGAAGAGCCTCCATGAGGCCGCGCAGGAGTTGCGTCGGATCGATACCAAGAGCGTGCGCCCGGTCGAGCTCCTCCAGAGCCGCAGTCGCATCTCCAGAGAGAATCAGCTGAAGCAGTCGGCGAATACGCCCGCGGTCAGCGAGCCCGAGCATGTCGCGAACCTGTTCGGCCGTGACCGTCCCTGCTCCATGCGCGATCGCCTGGTCGAGGATCGACAAACCGTCGCGCGCCGAGCCCTCGGCAGCCCTGGCGATCATCCCGACCGCTTCCGGGTCGACTTCCACGCCCTCGGCCTTGGAAACTTCCGCGAAATGGGCCGCCAGTTTTTCGGCGGGGATTCGCCGGAGGTCGAAACGCTGGCACCGCGACAGCACGGTCACCGGCACCTTGTTGGCCTCGGTCGTAGCGAAAAGGAACTTCACATGCTCAGGTGGCTCCTCAAGAGTCTTCAGCAACGCATTGAACGCGCTTTTGGAAAGCATGTGAACTTCGTCGATTATGTAGATCTTGTAGCGGGCGCTGACCGACGCGTAGCGGACCGCGTCGATGATCTCGCGGATATCGTCGATGCCGGTGTGCGAGGCGGCGTCCATCTCGATCACGTCAATATGCCGGCCTTCGGAAATCGCCCTGCACGGCTCACAGACGTTGCAAGGCGTGATCGTCGGCCCGCCCTGCCCGTCCGGACCGATGCAGTTCAGCGCCTTGGCGATCAGGCGCGCGGTCGAGGTCTTTCCAGCACAGTGGGATCCGAAGCTTGGAATTCACGTGACTTGAAGTCGCGGC
>JADMIO011200090.1_pt1 | contig 86803 bp, 66 predicted proteins | sample 8958161 | NCBI WGS metagenome assembly JADMIO01 (sample SAMN16585339, study PRJNA669376) | soil metagenome | isolation source: Crop rotation soil | place: USA: Cullars Rotation, Alabama | collected 2011 | reverse complement strand
GCCGCGACTTCAAGTCACGTGAATTCCAAGCTTCGGATCCCACTGTGCTGGAAAGTTCTTTTATCTCAGCCGCGGCTGCATCAGCTTTTTCTTTAAACCTGTCTTTTAAAACTCCCATCAGTAAAAATTTTATGATAGCAAGAAATTATCACTCTTAAACTAAATAATAAAACCAGCATTGCATATAAACCGATCGCTTAAAGATACCATAACTTGTTTCTATAAAAAAGAAATTCATTTAACTAAATGAATATATTATTTAGGTGCTTTACGATAAAAATAAATTGCAACACATGTAAAAATTAAATTAGGTAACCATGCTGCAAGTAAAGGAGGAAAATTACCTTTTGTAGCAAATATGGTTGAGAACCTGTCCATCAAAATAAAAATTGCACCTGCCACAAAACCAATGGCAAGATGAGCACCACTACCTCCGCGTACCCTGCGGCTAGCTACTACTGCACCAATGAGTGTTAATAATAAAACAGAAAAAGGCGTGGCGAATCGCCTGTATTCTTCAACCTGTAAAGTATTTAAACCCTCTGTGCCGCGCAATTGCTGATCGGCAATATACCTGTGTAATTCGATTGTATTCAGCTTATCTTGTGCATACTGATCCTGCGTAAGATCAACGGGCTTAAAATTAAAATCAAGATTTAGTAGGGGTTCCTTTTTTAAATTTTCATTTAAGCCATTTAAACTCCGCTCAACCACACCATGCAGTTTCCATTTTTTCGTTGCAGTATCCCACTGCAATGATGATGCTCTTAAATTATAAACAAGCTGATTGTTTTTTATACGATGCATAAAAAAAGGCCCGCCGCTTTTCATAAGTGTATCATAATTTCTTATACCTGCATAAGTAAAAGAATCAATTCTAAAATACATGCTGCGCTGGTAATGCTCAACAAGCGGATCGTAGGTTGAATTAACCTTTATATATTTTGCTTCAAACAATCTCCATTTTGCATTTGCTTTTGGTATAACGAATGATGAAGAAAAAAGAAGCAACAAGCCAAGCACTATACCGCCGAACCAATAAGAGTATAACATCCTTGAGTACGTTACGCCGCTGGCAAGTATTGCAATTAGTTCGCTGCGCACAGCCATTTTTGAAGTAAAAAAAATTACTGCAATCAATACAAAAAGTGGAAAAAGCAAAGCATCTATGTATGGAATAAAACCTAAATAATATTGTGTAAAAACCTGTGAAAAGCTTAACCCGGATTTTACAAAATCATCTGTTTTTTCACTTACATCAATTACAATGGCAATTATGGTAAACAGGAAAACACAAAAGAAAAATGTGGTAAGAAATTTTTTTAAAATATACCAGTCAATTTTTTTCATTGAATGAGGTGATTAATCACAACCGCGAATGGTTTAATGTGAATCGCGAACAAGCAACTATATTTATACAAAATTAGTATAAGTTGAAGTGTTGAATGGTTAATGACTTGATAAGTTGATTTAATAATGACATTATAATCTTTGTTTAAATTGATTGATAGCATTTGTTTTCCAGCCGGAGAAACTTCCATCTAAAATTTTATTTCTGGCTTCATTCATCATCCACGTATAAAAAGCAAGATTTTGTATGGATGATAATGTAAAACCAAGCAATTCATCTGCAACAAATAAATGCCGTAAATATGCTTTTGTATAATAGTTACTTATTTCACAATTCAATCCTTCATCAAGCGGTGAAAAATCTGTTGCCCATTTTTTATTTTTTATATTGATTACACCTTTTGTTGTAAACAACATTCCGTTTCTGCCGTTGCGCGTTGGCATTACACAATCAAACATATCTATTCCCAAACTTATGCATTCTAAAATATTCCACGGCGTTCCAACACCCATCAGGTAACGCGGTTTATTAAGAGGTAAATGCTCACAACAGAGTGCCGTAATATCATACATTATTTCTTCAGGCTCTCCAACACTTAACCCGCCGATTGCATTACCTGCTGCATTTTTCTCAGCTATAAATTCGCATGAGGCAATCCGCAAATCTTTATACACATTGCCTTGTACTATAGGAAAAAGATTTTGCTCATACCCATATAAAGCCTCTGATGTTTTTAAATGGTCAATGCATCTGTTTAGCCAGCGATGCGTTAAATGCATACTGTTTTTTGCATAGGCATATTCACTTTTCCCGGGCGGGCATTCATCAAAGGCCATAATAATATCTGCACCGATGCTACGTTGTAAATCAATTACTTTTTCAGGTGTAAACAAATGCCTGCTTCCATCAATATGACTTTGAAACAGCACGCCTTCTTCATTTATTTTTCTGTTTTGCGCTAATGAAAAAACCTGGTATCCGCCGCTATCCGTCAATATTGGTTTTTGCCAACTCATAAACTTGTGCAATCCACTTGCAGCCTGCAGAATTTCTGTACCGGGTCTTAAGTATAAATGATATGTATTACCTAAAATTATTTGCGCTTTAATATCATTTAATAATTGTTGTTGTGTTATTGCTTTAACACTGCCAACAGTGCCAACGGGCATGAAAACAGGGGTCAAAATTTCTCCGTGTGCAGTGGTAATTTTTCCACTTCTTGCTTTTGTAAGGGAGTCAACTTTTTCTAAAGAATAGCTAAGCATTTACAAATGTGTTATAAATCTTTAATTATAGAAATAATTATACAAAAATTGGTTAGGCTTTACATTAAATGTTTTAACATTTAAACACTAATCTTTTGGCTTGATTTTATCTCCTATATAAAAGCAATTAAATAATAAAACATTTTTACAATGAAAAAGATATTTAAAGTTTTACTTATCGCTATGTTAATCGGCGGTGGTATAACAACAGAAAATCAGGTAAAAGCGCAATCGGTAAGCGTAAGTTTATCGGTGTTTCAAAAATCATTAAGTCCTTATGGACGATGGGTAAATCATGGTTCATATGGTCAGGTTTGGATACCACGTGTAAGCAATTTCAGACCTTATGAAACAGGTGGTCATTGGGCATATACAGATTATGGCTGGACATGGGTTTCAGACTATGATTGGGGTTGGGCACCGTTTCACTATGGTCGCTGGAATTATGAAACAACTACGGGTTGGTATTGGGTTCCGGATTATGATTGGGGACCAGCCTGGGTTGCATGGAGAGGTGGCGGAGATTATTATGGCTGGGCACCTTTATCACCGGGTTTAAATATTAGTGTTGGTGTTTCATTTGGTAATCAAATTCCTGAAGACAGATGGGTGTTTGCCCCGCACAGGTATATTACAAGCCCATATGTTAGCAGGTATTATGTACCCCGTACGCGTAATGTTACCATTATTAAAAACACAACAGTTGTAAACAATGTAACAGTAAAAAATAACGTGCATATCGATGCAGGTCCAAGAAGAGAGGATGTTGAAAAAGTAAATCATACAAGAATAAAAACTTACACAGTTTCCAATTCTTCAAAACCTGGTAAAACAGTAGTTAATAACAACACTGTTAATGTATACAGACCTGTTATAAATAAAACAACTGTGAATAAAAACAGTAACAATACAACGGTAAATAAAAACAGTAATAATACAACTGTTAGTAAAAACAATACGACGGTAAAAAATAATACAAGTAAGAAAACAGTTAATAAGAATAATTCAACTACAGCTTATAATAATAAGAAAGTTCAGGATAACAATAGTACAACTGTAAATAAAAATAATAATAACAATAAAACAGTGGATACGAATAATAAAAATAAAACTGTAAATAAGGCACCGCAGAATAATAAAACAACAGTGAATAAAAAAGTTAATAGCAGTAATAAGCAAACTACATTAAAAAAGAGTAAGCCCGTAAAACAAAAACAAGGTGTAAATGCTGAAAACAAAAACAAGCAGCAGATAAAAAGCCAGGCTCAAAAACAAAAACAAAATGTGCCTGATTCAAATAAGAATCGTGGAAAAAAATAAATAGCATAGTTGTTGCAAACCGGTTAATAAAATAAGTTAACCGGTTTTTTTATGTGATATTTTATATACGCACTAACTTGGGCGGATGCAATTCTCTTATAAATCTATATGGACAATAATTAAAAATTCGGGACAGGATTTTATAAACTTTCGTATAACGCGCATGAGTGCTGCATTGGCTTATTATACTATATTCTCCATTGCACCTTTGTTGATACTTGTTATAAGCGTAAGTACTATTTTTTATGGCAGAAGTGCAATAGAAGGAAGCATATATGGCGAGATACGTTCTTTTGTAGGCGATGCGGCAGCCTTGCAAATACAGGATTTGATTAAAAATGCAACTATCGCAAAAGGAAATGCATTCGCATCAGTGGCAAGTATAGTTGCATTAATAATTGGTGCTACCGGAATATTTGGCGAAATACAGGATTCTATAAATTTTATATGGGGATTAAAAGCAAAACCTAAAAGAGGCGTTCTTAAAATATTGCTTAACCGGCTGCTAAGTTTTTCAATTATTGTAAGCGTTAGTTTTATTTTACTCGTTTCATTAATGGTAAATACTGTATTGGATATTTTGTCAAACAGGCTTATTAAAATCTTTCCGCAGATTACAGTTTATCTTGCTTATGCCGGAAATTTTTTGATAACATTTATTGTAACTACTTTTTTATTTGGTGTGATATTTAAAATTCTGCCTGATGCAAAAATAAAATGGAGAGATGTGCTAACAGGTGCTGTAACAACATCATTACTTTTTATGCTTGGAAAATTTGGAATTACATTTTATCTCGGAACAAAGAATATCGGCAATACTTACGGTGCAGCAGGTTCGATAATAATTGTTTTGTTATGGGTTTATTATTCTGCTATCATTCTATATTTTGGCGCAGCATTTACAAAAAATTATGCGCATGAAAAAGGCAGGCGAATTTATCCAAACGATTACGCTGTCTGGATAGAATTTGTTGAAAAAGAAAAAACCGGTGCGCTTCAACAGCAGTCGCCTGTTATTCATTCTTAAAAATTTCTTTTTGTCTTATCTTCTCTCTGCATTTCCGGAAAACCAAAACCTCTTGCTAATGCAGAAACAGCCATTGCAATACGTTTAGTTTTTGTTTGTTCTGTTTTAGCGCTGTCAATCCATTTGCTAAAATAATTGCGATGACTTCCGGCTAAAGAATTAAAATGTTTTAATGCAACAGGTTCATCATTTAAGCAAGCCAAAAAATCTTCATTCAGTTTAAGCGGTGTTTTATCTTCTTCAATATTTACATTCAGCATTGCGCCTTTTCGTTTGCCTGTTGCCTTACGCATTGCTGCATTTAAGGGCATAATAAAATTACCGTTGCCCATTGGCATTAAAGCAATACTTTTTATTACATAATCATCAAGCTTGCCTTTTACCCTGAAAGATTTTTTGTTGCCTGGTTTTATTTGTTGTGCGATATCTGCAGGGATTTCAATATAGGTCCATCCTGTTTTTTCACCTTGTTCGTTAAACTTTAATATAGTTGTAGTGAACTTTACCATTATTTAAAATCCTTATTGCAATATTATTTTTAAGCTGTAATTCACTCAATAATCCGTGTCTTAATCGGGTACTTTAAAATCTTTTTGAATTCTCTTTTGGTTTAAAAATTGCTGACTATTAACCAATATCTAAATGAAAAACTATGGACTTCACATCTATTTTAATCGCTGCTTTGTACTTTGCTGTTTGCGCACTTGTATGGTTTGGTTTTTATTCTATGAAAGATGAGAAACTTGAACAGTTTAAACAATTTACAGACGATAACTATACAAGAATATAATTAAGCTTTCAGCTTAGTTATAAATAGCAATTTGCTGAAAATCTTCGCTGGTTCTTACACCGCGATACATACCTGTGCTGTTAAACAACATAGCAAAATTGCCTTGAGCATCTACACCAATCATTCCGCCTTCACCACCTACTAATACAAGCTTTTTATTTACAACCACATCCATTGCCTCCTGCAGGTTCATGTTTTTATATTCCATTAAGCAGCTTACATCGTAAGCCGCAACGGTACGTATAAACATTTCTCCATGACCCGTACAACTTATAGCGCAGGTTTTATTATTTGCATAAGTGCCGCAACCAATAAGCGGGCTATCACCAATGCGCCCGTATTTTTTGTTGGTCATTCCGCCGGTACTTGTAGCTGCAGCTATGTTTCCGTTTTTGTCGCACGCAACAGCGCCAACTGTCCCGAATTTTTTATCGCGCATCAATTCTTCAATATCCTGGTGTGTGTGATCGAGAGAATAATTATCAGAATCGCGAATTGCCTTCCATTGATCATAACGAAACTGCGAGAAAAAATATTCGTCCGGCTCAAGTTTAATACCTTGTTTAATTGCAAAATCGTTAGCACCTTTTCCGCTTAAAAAAACATGATTGCTGTTGCGCATAACTTCTGTTGCCAGTTCAATTGGGTTGCGCACATTCCGCACGCCCGTAACAGCACCGGCAGAAAGATCTATTCCATCCATTACCGCTGCATCCATTTCCTGTACACCTTTCTTTGTAAATACAGAACCACGACCAGCATTGAACAAAATATTATCCTCCAAAACAACGAGCGCAGCCTTAACTGCATTTACAGCAGTGCCACCTTCTTCAAGTACAGCGAAACCGGCATCCAATGCACGTTGCAAACCTTCCATGTAAGCTTTTTCAAGTGCAGGCGTCATGTCTTCTTTTAAGATTGTACCCGCGCCGCCGTGTATAAGCATTGTATATTTCTGCATGAAATTTTTTTTCTGAATTAATGTATTGATGAAAAACTTCCTGGATTATGTGCAATTAATTCTTTGCATTCTGCTAATAATTTTTCTTTGCTTATAGCAACTGTTCCTACTTCCTCACAAACAATACCGCCCGCAAGATTAGCAATTTCAGCAGTAAGCAAAATATTTTTTGTAGCCGAATAAACAAGGGATGCAACTGCAATAACCGTATCGCCTGCCCCGCTTACATCTGCAATATTGCGCACATGTGCAGGAATTATGTTTGCAGTGTTTTCATCATGAATAAAAATGCCTTTTTCAGAAAGGGTTATTAAAGAAATTTTATGCTGAAGAAGATTGTGTAATTCACTATGAATTGTTTCGAGTACAGCGGGAGAAATATCATCTATCAAAATATTTAAGCCATCTTTTACTTCTTTTAAATTAGGCTTGAAAATGTCAACATGTTTATATTCAAAAAAATTTTTTCGCTTTGGATCAACAGCAGTTATAATATTATTTTCCTTACAGATTTTTATGATTGATGAAATTAAAGTTGATGTTAGCACACCTTTATTATAATCTTCAAAAATTACAACAGCAGGTTTTTCTTTATTGATATATGCTGAAAAATTTTGCAGCAGTTTTGTTTCATCTTCATTTAAAATGTCATTGGTAATTTCTGAATCAAGCCGCAGCATTTGCTGATTGCGGCTCATTACGCGTATTTTATTTGTTGTAATTCTTTTGTTACTTCTTACAATATATTTTGTATTGATGTTATGCTGCTGCAAAAGATTGTTCAGTGTTTTTGCATCTTCATCATCACCCGTTATTGTAAACAAATTTGTTTGAGCACCTAATGAAACTGTATTTAATGCAACGTTTCCTGCACCGCCAATTCTTTGTTCCCGATGATGCATTGCAACAACAGGCACAGGTGCTTCGGGCGATATACGTTCAACATTTCCCCACCAGTAAGTATCGAGCATTACATCACCAATTACAGCTACATGTAAAGAAGTAAAATCAGCAAAAAGATTTTCAAAATTTATCATACAATTCTATGATTTTTTTGTGCTGATAGCAACAAAATACAATGGAATTCCAATTAGCATAATTCCCAAACCCCAAAGCGAATAAGTTGGCGAAGTATAAACCAGACCAATACAAAAAGCAAGTGCTAAAATTATATATATCGCAGGCAATACAGGATAGCCAAATGCTTTATAAGGTCTTGGAATATCAGGGCGTTTTTTGCGCAACACAAATATGCCGATTAAGGTAAGCACATAAAATATTACAACAACAAAAGAAATCATTGTGAGGAGATCGCCATATTTCCCGCTTAAGCAAAGCAAACATGCAACCGCGCATTGAATCCATAAAGCATAACCCGGCACAGAAAATTTATTAAGCGTTCCTGTTTTTTTGAAAAACAAACCATCTTTTGCCATCGTATAATAAACGCGTGCACCTGCTAATATTAAGCCGTTGTTACAACCAAACGTTGAAACCATTATCATTACTGCAATTACAATTGTGCCGGCGCTGCCGAAAATGTTATTTGCGGCTGCAATAGCAACACGATCGTTTTGTGCAAATGCGATATGATTTAATGGCAAAACATATAAATACATTAAGTTGGCTGATACATAAATAATAGTAACTATCAATGTTCCTAAAAATAAACTCAAACCAATATTGCGCTGAGGATTTTTTATTTCGCCCGCAATAAAAGTTACATTATTCCATGCATCGCTGCTGAAAATTGAACCCACCATAGAAACTGCAATCGCACCAATTAAAACACTAAAACTTATCGGTTGCCAGTGTGATGGATTTAATGCACCACTCACATCCATAACACCTTTATCCTGCGCAGCAGTAAAACCTGTTTGCCAGTTCTGATGCCAGAAATTTTCTTTAACCAATAAAAATCCAAATACAATTAAACCCAATAAAGAAATAAGTTTTGCAGATGTAAATGTTGTTTGAATAATCTTGCCGCCTTTAATGCCTTTTGTGTTTGTATAAGTAAGAAATATGATAAGCACTATAGCTACTATTTGCGCTGCGGAAATTTTTAAAAAACCTATTGTAAATAAAACATGATTTTCGCTTACCGAAGGAATTATGTATGCAGTAAACTTGCTGAAAGCAACACCCACTGCTGCAATCGTTGCAGTTTGAATTACGGCGAACAAACTCCATCCATATAAAAAACCAGCGAGCGGATTAAATGCTTCTTTTAAATAAACATATTGTCCGCCTGCTTTTGGATACATGCTGCTTAGCTCACCATAACTTACGGCTGCAGTTATCGTCATAAAACCTGTTATCAACCAAACAACAATTAACCAGCCGGCGCTGCCAACATTGCGTGTAATATCTGCACTAACAATAAAAATACCGGAGCCAATCATACTGCCTGCAACAATCATGGTGGCATCAATTAAACCCAGCGTTGGTTTAAAATGCGTTTTTACTTCAGTCATAGTTAAAAAAAATCCCGTACAACGGGATTTGAAGATAGCAATATAAAAATGAAATTAAGATTGCAAACTATTTTTTCTTCGTGCTTTTAAAATCAGCATTCAACTTATCAACAATATCAGATGTAATATTTCTAACCGAGTCTTTATAATAAATTACATTATCATCACTGCTGGTTGCAAATACATAAGCGTAACCTTTTTGAGCGCTGTATGTTTTTAAAAAATTCTGGATTTTATTTTTAAGATCAAGCATTTTTTGCATGTATTCCCCCTGGAATTCCTGGCTTAAACTCTGCTGCTGCTGATCGTACATATTTTGCATGCGCGCAAGATCTTCCTGCATCTGGCTTTGTTCTGTTTGAGACATGCTTGCACCGCGCTTATTATAGTCATTCACCTTGCTTGTATAATCGCCTCTGATTTTATTTAATTTAGATTCCATTGCTTCATTTCTGCCTCTTAAATAATCACGTGTTTCTTTTGCATATTCGTAATATTTTTCAAGTGTATCCATATCAAAATAGGCAAGCTTGATATGATTTAATGAAGTATCAGTGGTTTTTTTAACAAGTTGAGGCGACTTAGGCTTTCCATAAAAAGCATAATATAAATAACCTAAAGCAATTAAAAGTATAATATTTAATCCTAATAAAAACCTGTTCATGCGGTGAATTTGAAACGCGTGAAGTTATACTCAAACCTAAGAATAAAATTGTTAAATCAACCTTACAGCTTACTATAATGATACAAAAATTTAGTAATGGAATTTGCTTTTTTATAGCTGGAATAAACAGATTTATTCATTACTTTTTCCGTTTTGAAAAATGCATATCTGTTTTTACTGCTTCACGTAAAAGCTTTATGATTGCAGTATCGTCAATTTCTTCAGGCGATTTATATATTTTATAAAATATTTGCTTGTTTGTGCCATGCGTTAAATAATTGTCTTTGTCATTTAATTTATTGCCATACCAAAAGCCAAGCAATACACCTTGTTTAATTCCGCCACGCGGAACTGTTGAAGGCCAAACAATGCAAATGCCTTTATTGCCATAAAAATACGGAACACCGAATGAAATTTTTTCTTTGCAATATGCAGGCAGGTTTTCAAGAATTATTTGTCGTAATACATCCACAATTATTCTTTCGTTTTCAGGAAGTGTTTCAAATAATTGAAGCAAAGATTTCTTCAGATGATAAGATTTAATTGTTGTTTTAATTTGTTGTCTGATGTTGCAGCTTATCATGTACTTTCCTTCCTTCTCTAACAATAATTTCTATTACTTCTTCAATATCTTCTTTTGTTGTTCTGAAATTTACAATACAGCTTCTCAAACAATATTTCCCGTTTATAACAGCGTTTGATAAAAATACTTCGCCGCCTTGTTGCAAATTATTCAGCAATGCTTCATTCAATTTATTTAAGTATGCTTCCCTGTTTTCAGTGTTATGAAAATTTTGAGGAACATATCTTAGGGTTGTAATACTTAGGTTTTGTGTTACCGCCTCAAGCTCTGCATTTTTTTCAGCCAGCTTAAATAATAATTTTGATAATTCAATGTCTTCACCAATCATTTTAATATAACCATTTCGTCCAACCTGTTGTAAAATCACCCATACTTTTAATGCCCTGAAGCCACGTGAGTTCTGGAGACCATACTCATAAAAATTTTGAGTCGAAGGCTCATCGTTATTGCTGAAATTATAATACACCGGATGCGAACTGTATGTTTCAATTAAATGGTTTGGATCTTTTACTAAAGTGCATCCTGCCTCAAGCGGGCTATACAACCATTTATGCGGATCCAGTGCAATAGAATCCGCTTCTTGAATACCCTGAAATAAATTTTTTAATTCAGGAATAACAGCCGCAGGAATACCATAAGCCCCATCAATATGAAACCACAAATCATATTTTTTGCACACACATGCAATGGCCTCCAGATCATCAACCGCACCTGTGCTTACGTCTCCCGCGTTGCCAATTATCATAATAGGCGTGTATCCATTTTTTATATCTTCTTTTATCGTTTGTTCAAGTGCTTCAATATTTATTTTGTTAGCAGTATTAGCCTCTATCCAGCGAATTGCATTTGTGCCCATACCAAATAAAACAACTGCTTTTTCAATCCATGTGTGTGTTGTTTTCGCACAATAAACAAGCAGTTTATTGGTTACGCTAATTCCATTTTCTTTTATACTTTTTGGCGCCTTTGCTGTGCGTCCTGCAAGAAATGCTGTGAAGTTTGCCATGTTGCCGCCGCTAACCAGTATGCCGCCATAATTTGTATTAACGCCAATAAATTCTGAAAGCCATTTTATAGTTTGCTTTTCAATTTCTGTTGCCATCGGGCTTAAAATATTTGCACCAACATTTGAGTTAACTGCTGCTGCTAATAAATCTGCCAATGCACCAACGGGCGCGGGAGAAGAAGTGATATAACCAAAAAATTTAGGATGCCCGTTTAACAATGAATGGTTGAGCAGCAGGTGAGAAGCCACTGATAAAATTTCATTTGCAGATCTGCTGTTTTCAGGGAGCGCGGCATTGCCAAGAATTGTTTGCAATTGTTTGGGCGATTCACCGGTTGTAACAGGTTTTGATTTTATAATATCAAAAAATTCAGCAATTGTATCAATTAAATGGTAGCCGGCTTTTTTAAATTCTTCTTTGCTGATTGTAACTGGCGTTTCACGATTTGCCATTCAATAAATTTATGCCGGGTAAAGATAAATATTACAATGTTGTTGCATATCTTAAACGGGCTTATTATATCAACAATGTTGATTACGTGTAAATGGCAATATGGTTTTAATTTCTTATAAACTGATAATTTTTGTATCAGCACAATACCTGTTCAGTTATCAATATACGTTGCAAAAAACTATGACAACTCAATCATCGTAATCTCTGGCAATATGCCAACTCTGCCGGGATAACCAATAAAACCATAACCCCGGTTAACGTATAAAATTTGTTTGCCGGTTTTATATAAACCTGCCCATTCTTTATAAAAATATTGTACAGGGCTCCATTTAAAATATGGATTTTCTACGCCGAACTGCATGCCATGTGTATGACCTGCAAGCATTAAATCTATATCTGGATATTTTACGCGCACTTCTGCATCCCAGTGGCTCGGGTCGTGACTCATTAAAATTTTAAACGGATATTTTTCGCTTCCCGGGTATGCAAGATCCATTCTGCCATATTTTGGAAAACTGCCAAACGCACTCCAGTTTTCAATTCCGATTAATGCTATTTGCTGATTATTTTTTTCTAAGACCACATGTTCATTCATTAACAACCGCCAACCCAGTTTGCCATGAATAGCTTTTAGTCTTTCAAGATTTTCTTTCTTCGCTTCTTCACTTGGCCAAGTTGTATAATCACCATAATCATGATTGCCTAATGTACTGTACACGCCCATGGGCGCTTTAATTTTATTAAAGACATCCATATAATCTTTCATCTCATCAGCTTTATCATTCACCAAATCACCGGTAAATAAAATAAGATCGGCATTTTGTTTTAGTGCCATTTGCACGCCGCGTTCAACTGCTTTTTTATCTGTAAAACTGCCGCTGTGTATATCACTTATCTGTACAATTTTTAAACCTTTAAAAGCTGCAGGTAAATTGTCAAACGAAAGCTTTATCCGTCTTACTTTATAATTGTATTTGTTTGAGAAACCATACATCAGCGCTGCAAATAATCCACCGCCTAAAACAAAACCAACCCAGCTTAAAAAAACGGAGCGGCTTATATAATTGCTTTCATGTGTAAAGTCGACACCGGTTTTTGGAAAAATTTTTGCCATCAGCCAAACAAATAAGCGGCGCACATCATCCAGTAGAAAAAATACCGAGGCAATTAGTTTCGCAAAAAATAAACCTACAATTATAGCAAATGCATAATTTCTGAATACAATATGTGTTTGCAAAAAACCTGAACTTCGAAAAGATAAAATAAAAATTACAGCGCTTGCAGAAATAGTCCAGTATAAAGAATAAATAACGATGCGGCTTTTGTCGCTGTTGTTTTGTGCAAGAAATTTTATAGCAAAGAATACATAGATATCTATAATGAGAAGTATTAATATAATTATCCACCAGCCATTCCAGTTTCGCATAAAAAAATTTTCACAAAGTAAGGTGCAGTAGTGATAAGATGTTGATAAAAATCAGCCATAAGTAACCGCAAAAAACTAATATTGTTGAAACTTGGAAGCTTAAAAATTACATTTGCCGCAAAAATCCGGATTATGAAGTTTACTTATTATGGTCAGGCAGGTTTTAGTGTGGAGATTATGGGTAAGAAAATTTTGTTTGACCCGTTTATAACGCATAACCCGCTTGCAAAACATATCAGCATTAAATCAATAAAAGCAGATTATCTTTTTATTTCACATGGGCATGGCGATCATACGGCAGATGCAATTGAACTGGCAAAACAAACCAACGCAATGTGCGTTGGTGCTGCTGAAGTAGCAGACTGGTTCAGTAGTAATGGAATTACAAAAGTGCATCCTTTAAATCCCGGCGGTCCTGTGCAATTTGAGTTTGGTAAAGTGCGTGCAGTAAACGCTATTCATTCTTCATCTTTTAACGATGGCAGTTATGCAGGCAACCCGCTTGGCTTTGTTTTTACAACTGATGAAGGCAATTTTTATTTTGCGGGCGATACTGCGCTTACCATGGATATGCAGCTCATTCCCCGTTTTGCAAAATTAAATTTTGCTGTATTGCCGATTGGCGGAAACTTTACTATGGACCCAAACGATGCTATTATAGCTGCGGATTTTATTCAGTGCAATACGATAGTAGGCGTTCATTATAACACATTCGATTTAATAAAAATTAATACGGAAAAAGCAATAGCAGATTTTAAAGCAGCTGGTAAAACTTTATTGCTGCCAAAAATTGGTGAAACGATTGAAGTGTAAAATCAAGTGAAATGTGAGAAGTGAAACGTGAAAAGAATTGGAAATTAAAAATAAGAAACAGCGAACAGACATGGCGCGAATAATAGGTGTATCAAATCAAAAAGGTGGCGTTGGTAAAACAACAACAGCAATAAATTTAGCTGCAAGCCTTGCTGTGCTTGAGTTTAAAACATTGCTGGTAGATGCAGACCCGCAGGCAAATACTACAACAGGTATTGGTTTCGATTTACATAATATAACAACAAGCCTGTACGATAGCATGATTAATAATATGGCTGCGCATGATGTAATTTTAAAAAGCGATGTGCCTTATCTCGATATTATTCCTTCTCATATTGATTTGGTGGGTTATGAAGTGGAAATGATAAACTTTCCCAACCGCGAAAGAGTCTTAAAAAATGTGTTAGATACTGTGCGAAACGATTATGATTTCATTATTATAGATTGTTCGCCATCGCTTGGATTAATTACAGTAAATGCATTGGTTGCTTCAGATGCCGTTGTAATTCCGGTGCAATGCGAATTTTTTGCGCTGGAAGGTTTGGGAAAATTATTAAACACGATAAAAATTGTGCAGAGCCGGTTAAATACGGAACTGCAGATTGAAGGCATATTAATGACAATGTATGATGGAAGACTACGTTTATGTAACCAGGTTGTTAATGAGGTGCGCCGTCATTTTGAAGACATTGTTTTTTCAACCATCATTCATCGCAATACTAAGTTAAGTGAAGCCCCAAGTGTTGGCAAGCCGGTTATTTTATATGATGCCGATTGCAAAGGCTCTGTGAATTATTTAAATCTTGCTAAAGAAATTTTGCAGAAAAACAATATGACCCTTATGACAAACGAGGAAAAGATTTTAGAATAAAGTTTAATGTTTAAGGTCTAAGGTTCCTGCAACTTTAAATTTTAAACTTCAAACATTAAACAGAAAATAAATGACATCAACAAAACAAAATAAAGAGTTACTGGGTAAAGGAATTCGTTCTTTATTGCAAAATATAGATACCGATTTAAAAACAACAGCAGGTAATTTAAAAACAGATGTGCTGGAAGCGGCAACAAATATTAAACGTATTGGCGTTGATGAAATATTGCCGAACCCCAAAAATCCCCGCAGGGATTTTGATGAAAATACATTGAACGAACTGGCTGCATCTTTAAAGCAGTTTGATATGGTTCAGCCTTTAACTGTATCAAAACTTGATAACGGAAAATATCAGTTAGTTGCAGGTGAGCGTCGTTTACGCGCAGCAAAAATTGCAGGCTTAAAAGATGTTCCTGCCTACATTCGACAGGCAAACGACAGGGAATTATTAGAGCTTGCTTTACTTGAAAATTTACAGCGTGAGGATTTAAATGCAATAGAAATAGGATTGAGTTATAAACGCATGATGGATGAACTGAATTATACGCAGGAACAGGTTGCAGAACGTATGGGAAAAGAGAGAAGTACTGTAACAAATTACATCCGCTTATTAAAATTGCCGCCCGATATTCAGTTAGCTGTTCGCAATAGCGAATTAAGTATGGGTCATGCACGTGCCCTGATTAATATTGATACGATTGATAAACAACTTTACGTGTACAATGAAATTAAAAGCAGGCAGCTAAGTGTGCGTCAAACAGAAGAACTGGTTAGAAATCTTTACCGCAGCCATCATACAAATGCTGTTAAATCTTCAGCAAATTCAACTATTAACAATGCTTACAAACGCATTGAAGATAATTTAGCATCGCATTTTTCAACAAAGGTTTTTATAAAAAATTCATCTAAAGGCAAAGGCAGTATAACCATTGAATACTACTCGCAGGATGAATTAAATAAAATTCTGGAGTTGATGAATGTACGCACAGACTGAGATGCATAAATTACTTTTTTTCATATTGATATTTTCTGCTTTTAGCTTAAGCGCTGCTGCACAAAATGATTCAACTACAAAAGTGAATAACGGCAAAGAAATTTTGCTTGATACCATACAACCAAAAACAGATTCAGTTACAGTTCAACTTGCTAAAAAAGATTCTGTTTCAAAAAAAATGCATGACCCGCGTAAAGCAACAATACGCTCTGCTATTATTCCGGGCTGGGGACAGGCATATAACCGTGAATACTGGAAAATACCAATTGTATATGGCGCCATTTCAATACCTGCAGCAACATTTGTTTACAACAATAACTGGTATCATCGTACCCAACAGGCATACAATATTCTTGTAAAGAACCCTGCTGATACAAATAAAATTAACCCTAAGCTAAAAGGCTTATCGCTTGAATCTTTGCAATACTATAGAAACTCATTTCGCAAAGACCGTGATTATTCTGTGTTGTTTTTTTTATTTGCATGGGGGCTTAATGTTGTAGATGCAACTGTATTTGCGCATTTAAAAAATTTTGATGTAAGCAGAGATTTAAGTCTGCATATCGAGCCGGATTATGATATCAATACAAAATCACCGTCGCTTGGTTTTGTTTTAAATTATAAAGCAAAGCAAAAAAAATTATTACCCGCTTCGTTTTAATCAGCTGTATAAAGAAAACTTGTATCTCTATTGCAAATTTTTTACCTTGTATAGGTTTTTTTATTATTCACCAAAACAATTGTCGTATGAACACTTCAAAATTTTTCATCGGCGGTATTGCCGGCGGCGTAATCTTTTTCTTGCTTGGGTATCTTATTTACGGAATTTTACTCGCAAATTATATGCACAGCTTTGTGCCTGGTGTTGACCGTAGCATGGATACACTTGTTTACTGGGCGCTTATTGTTGGCAATTTATTATTTGGGTTTGCCATATCGTATGTAGTTAATCGCTCCGGCGCTTCTGTTACCAGCGGACTGGCTACCGGTTTTGCAATTGGTTTTTTATTTTCTGCAGGATTTGATTTTACGATGTACGCCACTACGCATAGCATTTCACTTCACCAGGTTGCGGCAGATGTACTTTCTTTTACAGTTATTTCTGCCGTTGCAGGTGCTGTAATTGGAGGTATATCAAAACAGCGTGTAATTGCAACTGCTTAATAAAAATCATTTATTGATGAAACCCGCTTTGCCGGCGGGTTTTTTATTTGTTGTTACAGTTAATTTAATAGCATTGCATATTAATTATGAAAATAGCATTGATTGGTTATGGAAAAATGGGTAAAGCCATCGAAGAAATTGCAAATGCAAACGGAGATGAAATTGTTTTAAAAATTTCATCTTCTGACAAAGAATTATTTACTGATGAAAATATTAAAAGAGCTGATGCAGCAATTGAGTTTACCAATCCGCACAGCGCTGTTGAAAATATAAAAAAATGTATTGATGCAGGTGTGCCGGTTGTAAGTGGTTCTACAGGCTGGTTAAAGCAAATGGATGAAGTAAAGAATTATTGCAAAGAAAAAAACGGATGCTTTTTATATGCAAGCAATTTTAGCATTGGTGTAAATATTTTTTTTGAAGTGAATAAATATCTCGCCGGTTTAATGCGCAAGCAAAATGAATATAAAGTAAGCATCGAAGAAATTCACCATACGCAAAAAAAGGATGCACCCAGCGGAACTGCCATCACGCTTGCAGAACAAATCATGCAAAAAATTTCTGAAAAAAAAGAATGGGTGAATGAGGAAACTGAAAACAAAAATGAATTACAGGTTATTAGTAAACGCATAAATGAAGTTCCTGGCACACATAAAGTACTTTATCATTCTTTTGCCGATGATATTGAAATTATTCACACAGCGCATAGCAGAACAGGTTTTGCGTCCGGTGCATTACTGGCTGCAAAATTTGTTGCTGGCAAAAAAGGTGTTTTTGGAATGAATGATGTATTGGGGTTTTGATGTTTTTTATGAATGAATTTTATACAATTCACAAACCATTACATTTGTTACGTAAATCATCAGCATGAAAAATCTGTTACTTTTTCTTTCAGTCATAATCTCAATTAAATCTTTTTCTCAACCAAATGTTTTACCGGCTGCTGCACAAAGCGGAACGATTGCATTAACGCATGCAACCATTCATATTGGTAATGGTGATGTAATTAATGATGGAACTATTGTTTTTTTAAACGGAAAAATTGTTAGCGTAAATGCGAAAATAGCACCCGCAGACGCAAAGGTTATCGATTGCAGTGGCAAACAAATTTATCCCGGCTTAATACTCGCAGATTGTAATTTAGGTTTGGAAGAAATTGGCGCCATTCGTTCTGAGCATGATGAATATGAATTAGGTGATTTAAATCCTGATGTACGCTCGCTGGTTGCATATAATACTGATTCCAAAATTATAAATACAGTGCGCAGTAACGGTGTTTTGCTGGCGCATGTTGTTCCGAATGGCGGCATATTAAGCGGCACTTCATCCATAATGCAGTTAGATGCCTGGAACTGGGAAGATGCTGTTTACAAAATGGATGATGGTATTCATTTTCGCATGCCTTCTTTAACACCAACTTCCAAAGAAAATTCAGGCGATGATATGTTGAAAAAAGCATACGAACAGATTGATGATGTACGCAATTTTTTTCGCGATGCAAAAGCTTATTTAAACGAAGCTGCACATGAACAAACAAATATAAAATTTGAATCGGTAAGAGGTTTATTTAATCAGTCGCAAACATTTTTTGTGCATTGTGAGCTTGTTAATGAAATGATGATTGCGGTTGAGTTTGCAAAAGAATTTGGCTTTCGTACTGTAATCGTTGGCGGCAGTGACAGTTATAGAATTGCGGACTATTTAAAGCAAAATAATATTGCACTTATACTTAATCAAATGCACAACCTGCCTATTATGCAGGACGATGATATTGACACATATGCAAAGTTGCCTTACTTATTACAACAGGCAGGCGTGTTGTATTGTATAAATGATTTTGATGAAATGAATCGCGGCAGAAATATAATGTTTAATGCAGGTGTTGCCGTTGGATTTGGATTAACAAAAGAACAGGCACTTCAGGCAATAACATTAAACGCTGCGAAAATTTTAGACATTGATAAGCAAACCGGTTCGCTTGAAGCGGGTAAAGATGCGAATATAATTGTGAGCGACGGCGATTTGCTTGATATAAAAACCAGCAATATTAGTTATGCTTTTATACAAGGCATGCAAATAAATCTTGATAATAAGCAAAAGCAATTATACGAACGTTACAAAACCAAGTATGGGCTAACTAAATAAATTTTTATTATTGTTCTGCGGAAATATTCAACCAGGCTTGGATTTTTGATTCTACTCCTTTATTAGTTTTATGAAAATTTTTATTCCTTTTTTACTCCTCTTGCTTTTTTCATGCAAAAAAAATAACAGTGTAAACACTAAAGGAAAAATTAAGATAGAGGTAATATCCGGCAACAATCAACATGATACAACGGGGCGCACTTTAAGAGATAGTATAAAAATTTTGGTAACGCTTTCAGGTCAACCATTACCAAAAACATCAATTGAGATAATACAAAATGGTTGTACAAAAAATCAGCAAGCCATATTAATAACAAGACAGGATGGAATCGCTTCATTTTCCTGGACATTGAACAGTACAAATGGACAACAGTTACTAAATATTTATGCCCTTGATTCGTTGCAAAATATTGTGGATTCAACTACTGCTACTGCTGAAGGTTTAATATTTGATCATGGGTGGATGCCTTGCGATTGTATCCCGAGTGGAAATCTCACAAACATGATCCTACTGGATGATGGAAGGTTATTAATTGCAGCGAACGATATGTTGTATTCATCGTCAAATAATGGCATTAGCTGGAATTCAATAGCCTCTTTTCCCGATCAGGGGTTCTTTAATAATATCGCCGCTTTTCATCAAAATATCTTCCTTCAAAATAGTAGAATTATCATGTATTCAACTGACAATGGAGCAACATGGCAAGTAATGAACAGTATTGCTAATTTTGGAAGCTTTGTTGTACTAAGAATAACCGCATACGGCAAGCTATTTTTAAGTACTTCTAACGGAGTCTATATGTCTACAGACCTTGGGCAGACATGGGTTAATATTTCGACCCTTGCAAAAAACTGGCTAGGGTATTCTTCTTTTTACAACGTTTTTTCAGAGTCTACTACAGGAACTCTTTATGCTGTAAATAATAACCAGGAATTATGGGTTTCTGCAGACACAGGAGCTTCCTGGTTTCAGATAATTGCCCTTAATCAGGTAACAACAGTTTTTGCTGACGAAAAAGGAAATGTGTATCTGGGCAAGGAAGTTGGTTCAACCCAATCAGGAATTTATAAATTAGATAAGAGTTCAAACACATGGAATGTATTGAACTATTTTCAGGATACACCGGGACGGGAGGCAGATATTGAAAACATTACAGAAGTCAATAACAACTTCTATTTTACTGTTGCCAATTATGGATTAATGAAAACTAAAGACTTTACTTCATTAAAACAAATAACTCCCTTTCCTGTTGGACCGTACTGTGTTACCTCGACTAATGCAGTTGTTACTCCAGGTGTGGCATTGAATGGTTGGGCTTATAATTTAAATCCGTAATCAATCACTGTTAGATTAATGTAACAGAAAGCACATTTTACATTGCAATAAGACAAAACCAACTTGGTGTAAAACATTTGCATTTAACTTCAAATAACCTTGAAGCATTACAAAAATTTTAGGAATTATTCTGCGGGAAAACTCTTATTACTTTTACAAAGCGGCTTTTATAATAGTCATTCAACGGCGTAATGGTTACGCCATTTGCTTTGCCCGATGTTGAATGAATAAATAATGTTTGAATGGAATCATTGGAAATAATAATGCCCATGTGACCAACGCTGCGTTCGGTACTGTCAGTACCTGTAAATAAAATTAAATCACCAGGCTTTGATTTTTCAAGCGGAATTTCTGCAGCAGCATTTGTAAATTCAATTGAAGAGCGTGGCACGCTTATATTAAAATGAGTAAATACATACGTAATAAAACCCGAGCAATCAAAGCCTTGCTGCGGATCTGTTGAGCCATATAAATAAGGAATGCCAATTAATGTTTCTGCATATCGCACCAGTTCAGCAGGCGAAGCGCTGCCTGCATTTATTTGTGAAGATGAAGTGTCGCTGACCATAGTAGTTGTGTCATTCCCAGGTTTTTTGTCAGCAACTTTTCTTTTTATCTGAATACATGAAATAAAAAAAATCGAAATAAAAATTATGAGCAGGTATTTCATATCAGTTATAAAAACAAAAACTATTCCTTTAAATTTATAGTGATAATTATCTTCACACGAATTGCCCAATATGAAAAAAGTTTTTTGCTTCTGCTGTTTAATTTTCTCAATTACCGCTTATTCTCAGAAAAAAATTACAGTAGTATCGCCTGATGGAGATATTGTTTTCAGTTTTTATTTATTAAAAGGCAATGCTTTTTATAATGTTACATACAAGGAAAATAAAATTATTGATAACAGTAAATTAAGTCTTGATTTTTCTGATGGAAGTTTTGAAAATGACCTTCGTATGAATAGAGCTATGTATAATGATTCAGCTGAAGATTACGATCTTATTGTTGGCAAAACAAAGCATGTGCATGATGCCTATAACGAAATAACAATTCCTTTGGAACAAACAACCGGCAATCACAGGAAAATAAATTTAATTGTAAGAGCTTTTGAAGGTGGCATTGGTTTTAAATATTATTTTCCGCAACAAAATGGATGGAATGATTTTGTTTTAACTGATGAGAATACAACATTCAATTTTGTAAATAACCCAACTGTACATGCACTATTGCGTGAAAATTATACAACATCGCATGAAGGATTTTATACAACTGTTGCATTGAATAATCTTACTGCAGATACATTAATGGATATGCCTGCAACGTTTGAATTTCCAAACCATATTTATGTTGCTATAACAGAAGCAGCATTGCTTGATTATGCAGGCATGTATCTTTCAAAACATAATGGTGTTTTAACAAGTAAACTTTCACCACTTCCCAACCAAACAGAAATAAAAGTAAAATCTATTATTCCACATTCAACGCCATGGCGGGTTTTATTAATTAGTAATAGGATTGGTGCATTGATAGAAAGCAATATCATTACAGATTTAAATGCACCTTGTGCAATAAAAGATGTAAGCTGGATTCATCCGGGTAAATCAGATTTTCATTGGTGGAATGGCGATATTATTCCAGATTCAACAATTTCACCGGGCGTAAATTTTGACTTCAATAAATACTACATTGATTTTTGTGCAAATAATCATATAGATTATCATTCTGTTATTGGGTATGGCGGTTTTGCATGGTATAAAAGTGATGCAGCCGATTATGGTGTAGTAGGTCCGCATACAGATGTTACACAAACGGTATCCAGCTTAGATATGCAACAAGTTTGTGATTATGCGAAGAGCAAAGGTGTTGGTATAAGAGTGTGGGTAAACTGGAAAGCCATCTATCCGGATTTGGAAAAATCTTTTACCCAATTTGAAGAATGGGGATTGAAGGGAATGATGGTTGATTTTTTGGATCGTGATGACCAGCAAATGGTGAATATACAAACAGAGATTTTGCAAAAGGCAGCGGAACATCATTTGCATATACAATTTCATGGTGCTTATAAACCAACAGGTTTAAACAGAACATATCCGAATGAATATACAAGAGAAGGTACATTAAATTATGAAGTAGATAAATGGAGTGACAGCGGTATTTCTGCAGACCATGATATAAACATGCCGTTTACGCGTATGCTCGCAGGCAGCACTGATTATCATTTGGGCGGATTCAGAGCCGTAACGCAACAGCAGTTCAAGACGCAGTTTACAAGACCATTAGTGCTTGGTACGCGTTGCCACATGTTAGCAATGTATGTAGTGCTTGAAAATTATTTGCAGATGGTTTGTGATTATCCTGCTGCTTATGAAGGACAACCCGGTTTTGAATTTATAAAAGAAATTCCAACAACATGGGATGAAACAAAAGTGCTTGATGCAACTGAAGCATTTAAATACATCAGCATTGCAAGAAGAAAAAATAATGATTGGTATGTTGGAACGATAACCAATCATGAAGCACGGCAACTTTCTATTCCGCTTAACTTTTTAAGTGATGGAAATTATACTGCGGAAATTTACACAGATGCAAACGATGTTAATGTTAATCCGAACCATTTAAATAAGCAAACCAAAACTGTTACCAGTAAAGATGTGGTTAATATAAACATTTCTGGTGGTGGGGGAGAAGTAATGCGTTTGGTAAAACAATAATAAATTTGAATCTCATCCCAACCCTTCTCCAGAGGAGAAGGGCAAGAAAGTAATCTTAATCCAAGTTTAGCTAATTACAATGCAAGCGATTTTAGTAAGCCTGGTTTTGTTTGAAAAAGATGCACAATCAATTCACCAAATAAAGTATTAGCCCACGCAAACCATTTACGTGTAAATTTTGATGCATCATCTTTAGAAAAAGATTCGTGCATAAAACCAGTACCTGCAGTTGACTGAACCAACATTTGAAGGCAATGGTTAATTTCATGATCGTCGTTGCTAGTTAAAGCACGCATGGTAATACTCATCGGCCATATATAATTCATGCCTGTATGCGGACCACCATTTCCTTCGCCGGCATTACCTTTAAAGAAAAAAGGATTATTTGTTGAAAGCAATAGTTTACGCGTGTTTACGTATTCTGCTGTTTGCGTAAAATCATTTCCAACCAAATAAGGCAAGGATAATAGTGATGGAATATTTGCATCATCCATTAAATTAAAACTGCCAAAACCATTTACTTCATAGGCAATAATTTTTCCATAAACTTCATGCTGCACGTAAGCATATTTTTTCAGCGCATCGCTTACTTCTGAATATAAATTTTTATATGGTTCAAACGGTTTCACATCAGCGTGCATACTTTGCAACATTGAAAATAATTGCTGAACGGAAGCGACAGCAAAAAAATTAGAAGGAATTAAAAAAGGAAAAATTGTTGCATCATCGCTCGGACGAAACATTGAACAAATTAAGCCAACCGGTTTTACAGGATAACCATAACCGCTTAGTGGCACACCATCCGTTGCCCAGCTTGTTGTGCGTTGAAATGTATAAGGTCCTTCACCATTTTTTCTTTGTTGTTCGGTAAATGTTTGCAACACTTTGCGCATTGCTTCAAGCCAGTCATTATCAAAGCAAGACATATCGCTTGTTAATTGCCAGTATTTATTTGCAAGCCTGATAGGATAACATAAACTATCAATTTCCCATTTACGTTCATGTATGCCCGGCTTCATATCAGTCAAATCATTTTTCCATTCGCTTACTTTATTTGGGTCTTTATAAAAAGCATTTGCATAAGGATCGAGCAAAATGCATTTTGTTTGGCGGTTGATTACACCTTTAACCAACTCCTGTAATTTTTTATCTTCTTTTATAAATGGTAAATATGGCCAAACCTGCGCTGAACTATCACGCAGCCACATCGCATCAATATCACCGGTAATTACATAAGTATCAGGCTTGCCATTTATTATTTCAAAATCGACTGTTGTATCAAGTGTATTGGGAAAACAATTTTCGAACAACCAGCCTAACTGTTTATCAGGAATTGATTTTTTTATTTGTGCGATTGTCTTTTCTATTGCATCACTTGTAAATTTTCTTTCAGCAAGCGGTGGGCGCATACTTGTAAAGTCATTTAGAGTTGAAGCAAAAACTTTTGAATTTAAAAAAGTTGAGCCTGCAGTTAATATCGCTACATTATTCAGAAAAGATTTTCTTGTCATGATTTGTAAATAATTTTTATATCAATTAATAAAAATGATTTCGTTTATTGAAGATGAATTTTTTGCAGCACCCATTCACCCACTTCGCGCCCTTGCGTTTGTCCATTTACGATCGCAATTCTATAATGAATACCTCCGTAAAATCTTGAAATCGCCGCTTCATCTGATGCATTCATAAAAGAAGTAAAATGCCGCGTAGGCAAACCAAATTCATTTTCTGTATCATCATCAAAAGAAAAATTATCACCAAAAATTTTTGTAAGCACCACTGCTGAAGCTGTTGAAATAATACTGTGTCCGCTTATGTATTCGGGAAAAGGTGGCGTTTGCAAAAATGGCCGCCAGTTTTCATCAATGTTAGCGTTGATATATGTTTCAGGGCGAATTAAATTACTGCGATATTTTTCATCCCAACAACTTATAAAAGCGTCAAATAAAGCAATAGAAGTGAGCGTATAAGCAGCAGAAGATTTCATTATATCGCTATTGGTTTGCTTACAAACAACTGCAACAATATTAATCCAGTGACCGCCTGGAGAAATTTTTTTTGAAGCAAAATTCAAATGACCTTGTGTATTTAAATCAAAAGGATTGCAATCCCAAAAACTCGCAATTTCTTTTTCATCGGTTGATAAATTACTTCCGACAGTATATACATCATAAGCCTGCTTATAAAATTCGCTTGATGAATTTTTGCTAAAAGCCGGTGGTGGTGCGGGTTTAAACTGGCTTGCAGAATCAAGTGTAATACATCGCATCTGGTTCCAGTAAGGTTCTACAGCTGCAAAATAACCAGGTGGTGTTGGTATCCATTTTCCCTCTTCCCTCGAAAAAGTATACCTGCGGATTTTTCTTGTTTCTGCATATTTATCTTTCGCCATCCATTTGCTTATCGAATCTGCAACTTGTTTACCATATGCAAGCGAATTGTAATAAACAGAAGAGTCAATTTTTTTATCATGATACCAATGCAAAATATTATTTAAAGAATCCTGCAATGTTGGCTCAGAAAAAACAAGTTTTTTTCCAACCAATAAAAAAGAATATACCGCAGCTAAAGAAGATGATATCTTTTTTTGAGGAGCAGGAATTGAAGGAAAGCTTTTTATTTGATTTTGTAACGAAACATAACCTGCATGTTGTTTTACCAAAACTTCATACGCTGCAATATTTGTATATAAATAAATGCGGCTTGCGACGGGGGGCGAAAAAACATCATGCACAATTACATCGGTTAATGCTTTTTGTGCGCGATGTAAAGGTGTTGCATCATCATTCCAATTATTTACTTGAGCGAATAAAGAATACGCTGATGTAATGAATAAATAAAACAGGATTAGTTTTTTCATTTTTCATTCAGCTTTAGAATTTGTGTCTTATCATTATTTTTTCCTATAATGAATAGTTTTTCTGATGCAGTTTTTATTTCAGTCATTGCTCTAACATCACCATCAACATAGCAACCGCTTTCAGCAGGATCAATTGCTCTAAAAGTTCTGTTGCCGGTTCCTTTCAGTAATAAGCCCAGGCTTGCATCGTCCTTACCTAATTCTGTTTTGTATGAAAAAAAATTGCCTGCTATTAAAATATCTTTTTTACCATCGTTGTCAAAATCATCTGCAACGGCACCATAAATTTTTGAAAACTGCGCCTCTAATGGAAAAGGTTGAAATGTGAAATTGTTATTTCCGTTATTAAATAAAATGCCTGATGCGAATTGACCACAGCTATACAATTTAGCTTTGCTGATTTGTTGTTTTGAAAAAATGTCAGTGATAGTTGCATCTGCATAATCGCTGTAATGCACATACTTTTTTTTGAGCGATGGTATCTCATCAAGTAATTCATCTTTCGATGCCATGGGATAACTTTTACCATCAATATAATAGCAAACAACCGGGTCAATAACACCATCGTTATCGAAATCTGCCGCATACATAGTCATCGGTTCGTTTTCCGTTGCTTTGAATTGATTATTGTATCCGCAATTGCCAACAATAAAATCAATCTTTCCATCGCCATCAATATCTGCAGGAGTAATTGAAGCCCACATTCCGCTTGTATTTTTCAAACCTGCTTTTGCTGATATATCTTCTAATTTTCCCTTGTTATTATTAAATAACATCAGCGGCATCCAGTCACCTGCAATTATTAGTTCAGGATAATTATCATTGTTTAAATCAGCGAAATATGCAGCTGTAACCATTCCAGGTAAACGAAGTGCAGGGCAAATTGAATCAGTAATATCTGTGAAATGTACAACACCATTTTTTGAATCGTTGTGTAACAAAAAACTTTTTGAAGCAAGCGGAAATGAGCCGGGAATTCCTCTTCCGCCAACAAATAAATCTTCATAACCGTCGTTATCAAAATCCCCAACAGCAACAGCACATTTGCTACTAAACATTTGTGGTAAAGTGTTTGCTGATTTTATAAAATTTCCGCTGCCATCATTCATATATAAGCGGTCTTCGTATTCAGGCGAGCCATCATCATATACATTACCACCACTTACAACATACAAATCCATAAATCCATCTTTATTTGCATCAAAAAAAACAGCGTTCACATCTTCGCATGAAGAATCTGTTTGCCATGGCTGAGATGTTGCGGGAATAAATTTTCCATTTTTTGTTTGAAGATATAAAACACCTGACTGACCTATTCCTCCACCAAAAAAAACATCATCTAACCCATCACCGTTTACATCTGCTTTCACAAGTGCGGGTCCCTGCTTTGATAATTGATAAGGCAATAAAGGTTCTGACTTAAAATCAATAAAATCATTTTCTTTATGCGTAAAACTTAAACCTGTTTTATCTGTAACATCTGTAAATAATTGTGTTGAATTTTTTATTGGCTCATCAATATTTTTGGCATCTGTTTCTTTTACTTCAATTACTTGATCGGCATTTAAATTTCTAAGAATTGTTTCTTTATTATTTGGCCATATTATTTTTATTTGCTGAATAACTGTGTTGTTTGATATGCCAAATAAAATATCCTGGCTAACAGTTGACTGATAACCACGTACGGGATATAGTTCCTGGTATTGCGTTAAACTATCGGGTGTGATGATTTCAATTTTTGAACCATAAGCTTTTGTGTTCATGCCTTCGCCGGTTAAGCGTAGTTTTATATAATGATGATGTAATAATTCACTTGCATTATTGCGATAAATCAGTGCCGGTTCATTGTTATTACAAACGACCAAATCCATTGCGCCATCGTTATCAAAATCTGCATAAGCCGCAGCATTGGATACTGTTGGTTTATACAGACCCCACTCAGTTGTTTTGTTTGTAAAGCTTAGGTTATGATTATTTTGAAAAATATAATTGCTCAATTTATTAGAGGGCATTTGTTGCACCAGATCGTAAGTTTGAAAATTTTGATTACCCTGTTTTGCAGCAGCAATTTTTGCATCAGCAACAGTAAACTTTAAAAAATCCATGTTTGTATAATCGCGTAAATAACCATTGCTTATAAAAAGATCTTTCCATCCATCATTATCAAAATCAGAAAACAATGCACTCCAGCTCCAGTCTGTATTTGAAACACCGGCTAACTGTGCAATCTCGCTAAAGCGAACATTTTTATTTTCATCTTCACCTTCGTTTAACTGCAGCATATTGCGCATTTGCTGATAATAAAAACCGCTGTCAACAAGTAAATGATATTGATCGTAATCGTCAGGACCTTTTAATAATTTCTGACGATGATTATCTTCAGGTAACATATCTAATGTAAAAACATCAGGGCGATCGTCATTGTTATAATCAGCAATATCAGCACCCATTGAATACTTAGAAATATGCGCAAAAGATTTTTCTAATGACTCGGTAAAAGTTCCATTATGATTATTGATGTAGTAACAATCTTTTTCAGTGTAATCGCTGGTTGTATAAATATCCGGCCAACCATCTTTGTTTATGTCGCTTATAGTAACACTTAAACCAAAATTCAAAGCATTATTTATAATTCCGGATTGCAACGTAACATCAGTAAAATGAATTTTGCCTGATGTATCTTCATCATTTCTGAATAATCTATTGCCATATTTGAAATTAGGGGTTGCTCTTTGTTTGCGTGTATTTAAAAAAGGGTCATAGCTATTATTAGAATGATTTAATAAAAACATATCGAGGTCGCCATCATTATCATAATCAAAAAAAGCAGCTTGTGTGCTTTGTGTTCCCGGCGCATCAAGACCATAATCCTTCGCCATTTCCTTAAAAACAGGAATACCATTTTGTACACCCTGATTTATAAATAACTCGTTGGATAATTTTTGAGGGTCGCTAAATTTTCCAGAATGACAAACATAAATATCCAATAAGCCATCGCCGTTTACATCTGCAACGCTTACGCCAGTACTCCATGTGCCATTGCCCGAAACATTTGCCTGTTTTGTAACATCATTAAATTTAAAATTGCCTTTGTTTATATATAATGTGTTGGTTGATGTATTAGACGAAAAGAAAATATCAACTAACCCATCATTATTAAAATCGCCAATGCCAACACCTGCGCCGTTATATAAATATTCGTAGCGCAAAACGTTCAGCGAATCATCTTCATAAATATTGTTCGTGAAATTAATTCCTGTTTGATTAGAACTCAGTAATGAAAACAGAGTTGGCTGCGTTTTTTGTGATTGCACAGAAAAAATAACAAGAGATAATATTATCGTAATAGAAAATTTCACACTTGAAAACTCTAAGATGTTTTATTTTTTTTATTTGAAAATAATGGGAACGGTAATGCAAGAAGAAACGAAATAAATATTGATTGAAAAATTAAATGCTTTGTAATTACTCCAAAAATTCCCCAACCAGTTAGTAAAGCAACTATAAATGATATCATAAACCAAAGTAGGTAATTTCTTAGTTGATGAGAGCTTAGTTTCATACAATTAATTTCACTTTTGTAAACTGATATTTTCATCTCCTTTTTCGTAAGGCAGAAATATCATCATTAAAGTCATCATTTCATCTGTCGAACGCATATCACCAAAAGACCATATTGTTTGCGGAGGATTAAATGGGTTCATTGAATTATCAGCCGTATTATCATAAGTGCCGATGATATGCAGCGTAGAACCTTTTGGCACTCGTATTAAATGCTGAAAACGATAGATTTCCTGCCAGCGAAAATCCCAGTTGGGAATATGAACAAGATGGATTGTATCTCCATTTAATGTAGTGAGATAAGCTGTAAATTCCTTACCGATATAATGCATGTGCGGCCAAACATCCATGATAGAAAAATCTTCGCCGGGATTAGTAACATCAAGCGTAAATGTTTTTGTTTTATTGGCAGGAATATAAAAAGGAGACGGAGAAATTTCCTGTTCGCCAATACCACCGGAGCCAAAACTTATAATTTTTACAGTTCGTTTTATTGGTGTGGTTTTGAAAAATAAATTTACACCGCAAATGCTCTCTGCATCTTTTGATGCAGGTGCGTAATGAACAGTTAATAATATAACACCACGTTTTGGCATTACCCATCCAAAATCTTTAGGAAAAGTTTCATAGCTCGAACCGGGAATCCATCCGCCATAATATGTAATGGTTTTACGATAAGGTTCATACTGAACAAATTTTGAACGATCATCTTCGGTAAGATTAATAAGTTCATCTGTTTTATAAATATCAATAGAATCAGGAACTGCATGTACTTCATAGTTTGCATGATGCACCAGTTTTTCATTATTGCTGAAAAATTCTATCGCTTCAACATTTGCAGAATCTTTTAATTCAAATGGTATTTTATAAATGATAAATCGCTCCAACCGATCTCCTTTCACTAAAAACGAATCTTTCATTTTTAAAACGAGATCGGGTTTTCTTTTGTAAGAAGTGCTTAGAAGATTCGCGTTTTCAGATGTATCGTTTGCAGGTTTTTTTCCTTCGGGCGCTTTGTTGTCAATCCATTTTACAATCAGGTCAATATCTTTTTGAGAAAGAGAACGGTCATTAACAAAATGCACATATTTATTATCCGCTTTCCATGGCGGCATAAACCGCGATTGTACTACATCTTTTATAAATGACACACGTTTAGAAACATCTTCATAAGTTAGTAAAGAAAAAGGCGCTGCTTTATCGGGACGATGGCAGGGAGCGCAGTTTGTATGAATGATGGGTTCAATATCTTTATAATAGGTTATTTGCTGGGCGTATAAACATTGAACTGTAACAAGAAAAAATAAACTCAACATTATCCTCATATCAATAATCATTTATTCTGCAACCTACTGCTTTTGTTCTTTTGATTAATACGGTTTCATTTGATAAGGATTGCTCCAGTGCATCGTGCAAAAAATTTTGTGTGGTTTTTACTCTTTGCTTGCCAAGCGATACAGCCCAATTATCAATAGCTCCTTTATACAATAACTGATATTTATCGTTGAGCAATATTACCTGTGGTGTTACAACAGCAAGCAGATACGCACTAAGTTTTCTATCATAATCAATAAGCAACGGAAATTGTATATCGTATTCCTGTTTGAATTTTTTTATTTCTTCGTTTGAATATGCTTTACCTGGAATAATGCCATACATCTGTATATGGGTGCTATACTGTTTATATAAATTGTTCAATACACCTGAATAATTTTGACATACAGGGCATTCAGGAGATAAAAAAACGAACAAAGTAAGTGGCTTTGTGGTTTGCTTATCATTCACAAAAAACTTTTCATTTGCATCAATACTTTGCAATTGAATTTTTGAAATTGCAGTTGCATTAAAAACAGAATCATTAGTATTTTGTGCTTCAGCGTTATTAAAAAATAAAATAATACACACCAAAATAAATTTAGAAAGGCGAAGAGAATTTATTTTTATTATTTCACAGACTGAGTTCATAATTCTTTCTCCAAATATTTTTTATTTTAAAGGCACCCTTAAAAGTAAAAAACTCCCCAGATAAAAATAACAGGGAGTTTACTTGTATTTAAGACAAAAAATTCTATTTCTTATCCCACCACACACGACCATTTGGATCCTGGGGTGAGCCAAAATCCGGGTCTTGCTGCATCTGTGAAAATGCCGCCTGCTGATTAGCATAGTTAGCATCTGTAACAGGCAGTGGGGTCAACGGTGCGCGTCTGGGTAATACCAATGGTGCACCATTTGAAGTTAAAGCCTCCCATGCAAGAACAGATGTTGTATTAGGATAACCTGTTCTTTTCCACCATGCCCATGCTTCACTTGGCTGACGGTAAAAATCAATATACGCCTGGCAAACAATCTGATCTATTGCCTTGGATTCATCAAATGCAACACCGGATGAAGCGAGATAATCATTTATTTCCGTTTGACTAACAGAAGTATAACCGGAAATTTTTGCTGCTGTTGCACGCTGATCATAAAAAGTAATAGAAGCTGTAACGCCTTTGGTGTACCATGCTTCGGCATCATCAGAAGTTATATTTCTTGCGCCTAACTCCGCTCTTATAAAACAATATTCTGCATAGGTAAGGAAGGGGAAAAAGCCAGTTCCATTACCAACGCCATTTCCGTCGCCCTCATCATAATTTGGTGTAAACAACCTGTGTTGTATTGGTGATAAGGTATCTGCAACAGAATATAAAGCTGCATTTGCAGGAAGATGAGATACATCAGGATTTGTAAAGCTTCCTACATAATCACCATCTTTATTTGGACGATAATATATGCGTAAACGTGGATCGCCATGTGCTTTAAAAAAATCGAGCACCGGTTTTGCGGCTACAAAACCATTCGGATTGTAATTACCTGTTCCATCTGCATAAGCCGGCCCTACAAGCAATACCCATGTATCACTAACAGAAGACATTTGATTTGCATCTGATATAACATCATTCGCGATTGTTTTTAATTTGTTGGGGTCTTGTTTCATCAAGCGCATTGCAATTTTTAATCTTAACGCATTACCTGCTTTTATCCATTCTGCAACTTCATCAGAAGCTGAACCAAAGAAAGGATCTTTAGCGCCAAATAAAACTTGTTCGGCGTTTTGTGAAGTTTCTAAAGTTTTAACTGCATGTTTTATTTGTAAATCCAATGTATCAAATAAATCCTGTTGTGCATCATAAACTGGCGTTAGTGTTCCGCCATATCTTGCCTGGAAAGCCTGGGAGTAAGGAATACTTCCATTTATATCGCTTACATAAAAAGCATAGTAAGCTTTAAAAATAGAAGCAATACTCATTTCATAAACCCTGGCCGCTTGTTCTTCAGGTGTCATTTTTGAAATGAGCACAGGAATATCAGATAAATATGTACCTACGCGGCCATAAAATACTTTGCCATACCTGTAATCGAAATTGCTGCCTACCCCGGTAAAATTAAAACCATTTCCCTGGCTACCTGTTGTGTATTGCATCCACTCATTTAAATCACGATACACATCATAATAATATTCAAAGTCATCCTGGCTGCCGGCAGCTGCAGACAAAAACTGATCTCCCGGATCAACTCCGTATAATACATTCGGATCAATATTCGCATTTACAAAAGTTTGTTTTTTGCACGAAGTGATCCACACAGAGCAAATTAAAATGGGAAGTATTATTTTATTTAGTTTCATCTCTTTAATTTTTGTGTTTGTTTAAAAAGCGGCATTAATTGAAAAACCTAAACTCCTGATGTAAGGTAAACCTCCGTATTCAGCAAAACCGGAAGCGTTGTTATTATAAGTGCCTTCAGGATTAATACCATCTTTGGCAGTTTTATACAGGTAACCAAGATTTCTTCCAATTAATGAAATGCGCAAACTGTTCACATTTATCTTTCTTGTAATACTCATTGGTAAGCTGTAACCAATTGAAACCTGGCGTACGGCAACCCAGGAATTTTCGAAAACAGAATATGCCCTGATACCACTCGCCCATGTTGTTAAATTATACCAGTAAGCATATGCTGGAATTGGTTTTAAATATCCTTTGGTAACAGCATCAGCATATGTAATGCCACCAAGATTAATTGTTTGCCCGCCAACAGTTACATTAACATCGTCGTTAAGCACACCGTCTGGAATTATTCCATCATCGTGGCTTTTACCATTTGCATCCGTGTAAGTTATACCACCATGTGCTGCATCTCTTCCGAATAACGAATAAGAAAAAGCGCCTGACTGACCACCATATTGATCAGTAGCAGAAGCCATTAATCCGCCTATTTTAGCATCTAACTGAAAACTCAGATTGAAGCTTTTGTAATTAAGCTCCTGCGTTGTGCTTGCGAGATATTTTTCCATTATATTACCTAAAGTTTTATTAGAACCATCATACTTGGATGATCTTAAATAGGTATAATAAGCACCGGCACCGGCAATGTATGCAGCATTATCAGGCGTTCCTATAACGCGCATGCCATTGTTTGGATTAGCTACCGGATTACCATTGGCATCTTTTGCCTGATATGTTGCAAATGCAGAACCTGTAACTACAGTTCCATAAACTGATCCGGGGATTGCTTCAGCAACTACATCTGCACCGAATGCAAGTTCTAATGTATAAGCATCAACACCCGGAGCTAAGGAAACAATTTTGTTCCGGTTCCTGGTATAATTCAAGGTTGCATTCCATGTAAAATCTCTAGTCTTAACTGGTGTTGCAGTTAAGAGTAATTCTATACCCTGGTTTTGAATATTACCTGCATTTATAAGACGTGAACTTACGCCACCTTCTACTGGTGAAGGCAGATTCAGTATTTGGTTAAAAGTATTCTTTCTATAATAAGCTACATCTATGCCAAGCCGGTTATTAAAAAATTGCAAGTTGCCACCAAATTCTATTTCACGTGATAATTCATTTTTCAAACTAAAGTTTGGTAAAGTGCTGCCATTAAAAGTATATATCTGTTGGTTACTGTTGCCTCCGTTATTAAATGTTCCTGTTAAACCATAGTTACCTGTTTGATTGGTAATCCATGGAGTGGCATCATAACCTGTCCAACCTATACTTGCTCTTAGCTTACCATAAGAAAGAATTGAATTGGAATTTTTGAAATAAGGTAATTCTGTAAATGACCATGCTAAGCCTACACTTGGATACAAATAAGCATAATCTCCAGTGCCATTGGCATACGTTAAGGCAGAAGACCAGTCGTTACGTAAACTAAAGTTTAAGGTTAACATATTTTTCCAGGTTAAATCACCATACGTATATAATGCGCCTAATATTTTTGAACGGATTGTTACGGGAGCGCCATGATTTGGATCATTAACATAAACACTGGCAGGGTTAATTGAATTAGCTATCGTGAAAATGCCCGGAATATTCAAACCGCCGTTTGTAAATGACTGTGTGAAATTTCCACCTAAGTTTCTATATACTTCTCCGCCAACGGTTGCATTTAAGTCGAAATCCTTACCAATAGTTTTTGTCAAACTCAACAGGGATTGCAATCTGATGTTTTTGTAATTATTTTGATCGAGTTCATAAGAACCACCTGTAAAATTGTGACCAGTACCCAGGCTTTTTATTTCAGTATAATCATTATAATTATTAATGTTTGATCTTATTAAAAGATTTAGCCAGGGCGTAATGTTTGCATTTATATCTAAGTTAGCTAAGAAGTTATTTTCATTGCGCTTTGTGTTAATCTCAAAATAATTCCAAAAGGTATATGCAAGCAGGTAAGGATCATTTCCCTCACCAAAGTCAATAGCCCTTCTTCCACCATTAACAGGATCAATATAATTATGTAAATAATAATCAATAGGCGCGTTTCGGGGCATGTAGTAAGTGAATGCAAACAATGGACTGTAATTACCACCTTGCGCTATAGGATTTAATATTTTATTATTCGTATAATTTATGCTGGCATCTAAAGTTATATTTTTTGAAACTTTTTGTGTAGCTCTTAAATCAAAACTGTTTCTTTTTAAATCATTATTAGGAACTACACTACTGTTATAAAGGTTAGAATAAGAAAACCGAAAAGTACTTTTATCGTTGCCACCTTCAACAGCAACATTAGTATTGATATATTTGCCTGTTTTAAAGAAATCTAAAGGATTGTTTGCAACCCAAGGACGAGTTATTCCGTCTAAATCTTTTACAGGTTTACCGTCGAATTTTGGTCCAAACGAAAATGCAGCATCAGGATCAATTAGTGCTGATGCGCTTTGATCTACTATGCGATTTCCCTGAGCATCTGTTGCAAAAGTGGTAGATATACCGCCACCAAATTCGTTTTGTAAATCAGGTAATTTATAGGCATCATCGTAAGATTCACTATGTGTAACGGAAACGCCAAGGCCTTTTCTTGCAACACCTTTTTTTGTTGTTATTAATAAAACGCCATTCAATGCTTTTGAGCCATATAACGCGGAGGCAGCAGAGCCCTTTAAAACGGTTACACTTTCGTAATCATCGGGATTTAAATCTTTAATAATATTACCAAAATCTTTGTTTGCTCCCCATGAGTCTGCACCTGTAATTCCGGGTTCTATAAGTATGCCATCAATTACCACTAACGGTTGTGTATTTGGATCTAACCTTGAATTTCCGCGGATGCGGATTTTCGCACTCGATGAAGGACCGCCAGCACCTTGTGCAATGTAAACACCTGCAACTTTGCCTTGCAAAGCATCAACAAAATTTGAGTTGTTTGCCTTGGTAAGCTCAGAACCTTTTACTTCCGTAACTGAATAAGATAACTTTCTTGTGTTGGTTCGTGTTCCAAATCCTGTAACAACAACTTCATTCAATTGTCCAACATTTGAACTTAGTGTAACAGTAATATTAGCACCGGCAGAGGCAGTAACTTCTTTATTCACATAGCCAATGCTTGAAAATTCAAGTGTGCCATTTTCTGAAGCCAGTGGGATACTAAAATTTCCCTGCGCATTTGAAAGTGCTGATGTTTTAGCACCTTTTACCTTAATGGTAACTCCCTGCAAAGGGCTTCCGGCACTGTCTGTTACTATACCGGTAACATTTTTACCTTGCGAAAATGCAAGTGTGCTCCACATGCTTACCAATACCATAAGGAGTAAGCGGATGTTTTTTTTCATAATAGTTGTTTAATTTAGAAGAAGCTTTAAAATTGTTTCATTATCGTTTATGATTTTAAAATCTGCGATATACAAATTACCTGATTAATTATTCACTGATGTTGTAAGTTTAACTGAGTAGTTTTTCACTATTTCCTTTTCAAAATTTTCCATTACAAGTGCTGCCGCTCCTATTAATTCTGCCTGGTAACCTAAAGTTGAAAGTTCAATTGTAGTATTAGCAGCTATTCTTGGTATACAATGCTCATTAATAGACTGCTGTATAGGGGCTTGCCATATCTTACCTGCGGCTGCACCTCTTCCGCTGAGTATGATCGTTTCCGGATTAAAAATATGTATTAGTATGGCTATTCCTTTTCCTAATTTATAAGCTGCATCAGATAACAATTCAACTGCAAATTGGTCGCCTGCAGAAGCTGCTGAAAGAATAGCATCACTTGCCTGTTCCAAATCATCCATTGGCAGTTTCTGAAGCATAGACACCCGCCCTTCCTCTAAACCTTTTTTTGCCTTTTCTGTAACTACCATTAATGATGTCTCAGTTTCAAGGCAACCTTTTTTTCCGCAACTGCATAATTTATCGTTTGTAAAAAGAGGTATATGGCTAAACTCACCTGCAAAGCCATTGTGGCCTCTAAACATTTGTCCATCTATTATCATACCTAATCCAACCCCCCAACCAATATTGACAACCATTGCATCTTTTCTGCTGCCAACGGCACCAAATCTTAGTTCCGCAAGTGCAATTAAACTTGAATCATTATCAATAAAAACAGGTATACCTATCTTTTGAAAAATATGTTCGGGAATACTTTTGTTATCGCTTGGCAATAAAGAATAATTAATACCTTTTTTTACATCTACAAAACCAGGCATTGCAATTCCAACCCCTGCAATTTTTTCTTTATCAACTTGTATCTGCTGAACGAATAAATTTAATTTTTCGGTTAGTACATGTAAGGCATTTTTATCCTGATATAAATTCAATTCAAATTTTTCAATTGCAGTTACATTTTGATTATGTATATCAAGTAAAGTAATCCTGGTTACAAATTGATCCATTGCAACTGAAACTATATACATTACATCCGGCTGCAAAGAAAATATTAATGGCCTTCGTCCACCTGTTGATTGTGCAAATCCTGTTTCATTAACATAGCCTTCCTCAATTAACTCGTTTAATATTTTAGTAGTTAATGGTATGCTCTTGTTTGTTTTTAAACTTAAGTCAGCACACGATAATGTATTATTGAAATATAACTCTCTCAATATTTTTCTCTTATATAAATTAGTTTTGACGTTCATAAATTTCTAAAACGCCTTCTTAAAATTTAACGCTAAATTAATAGAGTTCTTAAAATAACCAAAAAATTATTAATATTTTTAAAAAGTCACCCCTTCTTTTTATAAAGAGCGCTCAATTTTACAAATCGCTGCATATTTGAAGAGGATTATTACTTTAATTGCAAATAAGCATTAGATCGTAGCTTTCGTTTCTTAAAATTGCAGGGTTTATTGTAGCATTGGCATATGAAAATAACTCAATAATCCACCACCTGTTCAACTATAGTTTCAGGAATAGTTCTCCATTCATATTGCTGATTGCGTAACTGCGGCTCGAAGCCTGCTTCTGCAATTGCCTGCTGAATGGTTTTATAAGTAAATCGATGTGGTGCACCGGCAGCACTTACTACATTTTCTTCAATCATAATACTGCCAAAATCATTCGCGCCTGCATGTAAGCAGAGTTGTGCAGTTTGTTTACCAACCGTTAACCAGCTTGCCTGAATGTTTTTTATATTTGGAAGCATGATGCGGCTCATCGAAATCATTCTTATATATTCTTCTGCAGTAGTAAGATTATGCACGCCGCGAATTCTTGCAAGCAAAGTATCTACATCCTGAAACGTCCATGGAATAAATGCCAAAAAACCCTTTGTATGTTCCGGTTTTAAAGATTGCACTTCGCGTATGCGTGCAAGATGAATAAATCTCTCTTCAATCGTTTCAACGTGACCAAACATCATAGTTGCGCTTGTTGTAATATTCAGCTTATGCGCTTCATGCATAATTGCCAGCCATTCGTCTGCGCCACATTTGCCTTTACTTATTAACCGGCGTACACGATCAATCAATATTTCTGCGCCGGCGCCGGGTAAGGAATCAAGCCCTGCTTCTCTTAGTGCAATTAATACTTCGCGATGTGTTTTTTTTGAAAGTTTGCATATATGTGCAATTTCCGGCGGACCCAAAGAATGTAGTTTGATATTTGGAAATTCCTCTTTAATCTCTCTGAATAAATGTGTGTAAAAATCAAGGCCTAGATTCGGATGATGCCCGCCCTGTAACAAAAGTTGATCTCCGCCATACTTCAAAGTTTCTTCAATCTTTCTTCTGTACGTTGGCATATCCGTTATATAGGCATCAGCACTGCCGGGAATGCGATAAAAATTGCAAAACTTACAATTGGCAATACAAACATTTGTGGTATTTACATTTCTATCAATCTGCCACGTAACTTTTTCATGTGGTACTTGTTTTTTTCGCAGCTCATTGGCAACAAACATCAGTTCGCTCAAAGGCGCATGCTCAAAAAGATAAACACCCTCTTCAATATTTAAGAACTCGAAATTTAAAGCCCGTTCATACAATGCTGCAACATTCATGATTATATCTTTGTCTTTATTAAAACGATTGCTTTTACACAATGCAAAGCAAAATTACTGAACATTAGATTGTGATGGAAGTAATGATATAATTGTAAGCAGCTTTATAGCTATTTTAAAGGTTTGGAACAGAAAGCAGGTGAATGTAATTTCATAGTAGCCAAGAAAACAATATATAGTGCAACGCAAAAAAAATTTTAGCCTGATTTTAAAAACAGTGAATCTTCTCTTTCTTTTTTTTATAAGTTTTATAGTGATTGCGCAGGAAGAATTTGTTCCGCCCCCATCAAAACTTGTTACTACAATTCAGTTTACCGTATTAACAGGTGGTATAGTTATTTTGCATGCAACACTCGATGATTTTAAAGACAGTTTAAATTTTGTACTCGATACAGGCAGCGGTGGCATTTCTATGGATTCAAGTACCTGCCAATATTATAATTTTCCAACAGAGCCAAGCGATAAACTGGTACGTGGCATTGCCGGAATGAAATATGTTTCATTTGCAAAAAATCATATACTGCATTTGCCGGGTGTAACTGTTCCTGATCTTGACTTTCATATAAACAATTACGAAATACTTTCCAGTGCTTATGGAATGAAAATAGATGGTATTATCGGTTATAGTTTCTTTCGGCGTTTTTTGGTTTTTCTTGATTATGATAATCAAATAATGAAAGTATACACACCTGGAACACTAAAATATCCGCGCGGCGGATATTTACTAAAACCACAATTTTCTACGTTGCCTATGCAATTTGCATCTGTAAGAGACAACAGAACTGTAATTGGTAAATTTTACTTTGATACCGGCGCCGGCTTATGTTTATTAATGAATGATGATTTTGCACATGACAGTGCTATATTCAGAAAAAAAAGAAAATCTTATTTAACACAGGCAGAAGGTTTGGGTGGCAAAACAGATATGCAGTTATCTGTTGTAAAAGAAGTTAAGGTTGGGCCTTATCATTTTAGAAACGTTCCGGCTTATGTTTTTGATGATGAATATGGCGTAACAAATTACCCGGTTTTGGGTGGTCTTATCGGTAATGATATATGGCGCAGGTTCGATGTATTTTTGAATTATCCGCAGCAGGAAATTTATATTAAGCCCAATAATCATTTTCTTGACTCATTCGATTATTCTTATACAGGGCTTGGTTTTTATTTGATTGACGGTGCCATAACTGTTACCGATGTTATAAAAGGTTCCCCGGCAGAAAAAGCGGGTTTTGAACCGGGAGACATTATTTTAGGTATTGGCAATAATTTTTCAAATAATATACAAGCGTATAAGGTTTTATTGCAAAATGCAAAAGCAAGAATGAATGTTATTATCATGCGTAAAGGTCAGCCCAGGGTTATAGAAATCAAGATTAAAAGCATATTGTAAATTTGCCTTTTAAAGACACTTAACCTCTTAAAAATTGTGTACCAGGTAACTTCAATACAATGATTAAATACAACCGCTTTATTTTAGATAATGGATTACGTGTATTGGTGCATGAAGACAATTCTACACCAATGGCAGTAGTAAATATGTTATATGATGTGGGGTCAAGAGATGAAGATCCATCCAAAACAGGATTTGCACATTTGTTTGAGCATTTAATGTTTGGTGGCAGTATTAACATTCCTGAATATGATGAGCCTTTGCAGCGCGCCGGTGGTGAAAACAATGCATATACAACAACCGATCTTACCAATTATTATTGCCAGTTACCTGCAGAAAATATTGAAACAGCTTTCTGGCTTGAGAGTGATCGTATGCTTAGTCTTGCATTTAGCAAGAAAAGTTTAGATGTGCAACGAAAAGTTGTATGCGAAGAATTTAAAGAACATTATATTAATAAGCCTTACGGCGATGCATGGCACAAAATGCGGGAACTTGCTTACAAGGTGCATCCTTATAAATGGATGACAATTGGAAAAGAATTAAAGCATATTGAAGAAGCACAATTAACTGATGTAAAAAATTTCTTTTTTAAATATTACAGACCCAACAATGCAATCCTTGTTGTGGCAGGAAATGTAAAAACAGAAGAAGTAAAAAAACTTTCAGAGAAATGGTTTGGTTCAATAGAGGCAGGTGAAAAAATTGAACGCAATATTCCGCAGGAACCGAAACAAACTGCGCCACGATATGAAAGTGTAAAAGCAAATGTGCCATTGGATGCATTTTATAAAACATGGCATATGCCGGGACGAAATGAAGCAGGTTATCATGCGGCTGATGTGATTTCAGAAATTTTGGGTGGCGGTGCATCTTCTAGATTATTTCAATCGCTGGTAAAAGAAAAGAGATTGTTTAGCAATATTGAGTGCTACCATTTCGGAACTTTAGATAAAGGACTTTTAACCATTGAAGGAAAATTGGTAAAAGGTATAGATATGAAGACTGCTGAAAATGAAATAGAAAAAGAGTTGGTTAAACTAAAAGAAAACTTAGTAAGCGATGCAGAATTGCAAAAGGTTAAAAACAAAACAGAGAGCATAATTGCGTTTGAAGATATAACTGTAATGAGCCGCGCAAGTAGCCTTGCTTTTTATGAACTGCTTGGCAATGCAGATTTAATTAACCAGGAGCTTTCAAAGTATAATGCGGTAACAACACAAGATGTGTTAGAATATAGCAGAGAAATTTTTACACCTGAAAACAGTAACGTGTTATATTATTATAGTAATAACTGATTCTCACACATATTTTTCATGCAGGTATTTTGCAAGCTCATTACTATAATTACTTTTTTCAAATTGCTTTACCCAGCGTATTCCGCGAATGGCATTCGTTAAAAAAATTTCATGCGCTTCTAATAATTCGTCTGTCCCGATTAATGTTTCTTCAAAAGGAATATTTTCTTCTTTAATACATTTAATTAAATGCCTGCGCATGATGCCGGCAATACAACCTTCATTTAATGCAGGTGTTTTTATTTTTCCGTCCTTCACAATAAAAATATTAGCGATTGATGCATCTGCAACGCGGTTAAAACTATTTAATAGAAAAGCTTCATCAAGATTATTTTCTTTTGCCCAGATTGCAGTCATTATATAAGGCAAATAATTATTGCTTTTGATATGTGAGAAATTATCACAGGTTTTTTTTGCATCTTTATATAACCCCGTTATCAAACCTGTTTTATTAAACTTCAAAACTTCTTCATCTAATTGCCAGCTTTGAATAATATAATTGAGCGATTGATTTTTATCGTCATTGATTCTAAAAACAGTTAAACGTATCCTTGCTAAACGACTATGATTATTTTTAACCGCAAGATTTCTTATTTGCTCTGCTAAATAACTATGTGTAAAATAAGATGCTGGTTTCAGTTTTAAAATATTTAAAGAAGAAAACAATCTCTCAAAATGATAATGACTTAAATTAATATCACCATTGAGGATTTTCATTGTTTCAAAACAGCCATCACCATAACGAAAGGAACGATTATCTATATCGAAAATCGGTTTACCCGTTTCTAAAACTTCACCATTAGAAATAAAGTAGTTTCCTTGTTTCATTATTCAAAAATAATTAGCCGAACAAGTAACTAAGGATTTATTCATCCGTTTAAAACAACAAATAACCGCTAATGTATAAATATGTACTATGCAAAACATAGTATCTATATTTGTACTGTAATTATCAAAACAAAGAACTATAAATATTGATTCATGAGAAAAATACTATCCGCCATTTTAGGCTTAATCATCTGTATTTCAATTGTTAGAGCGCAAAATTTTAGGGTAAGCGGAATTATTTCTGCAAGTGAAAAACCAGTTGAAGCAGCTACAATCAGGCTTTTAAAAACCGATTCCACAATTTTAAAACAAGCAATCTCCGATAAAACCGGCGCCTTTGAAATCGATAAAGTTGCTGAAGGAAACTACATCATTAATATAAAATCTGTGGGAAATAAAGAATACTTTTCAAGACAATTTTCATTAGACACACAACACCCGGTTTATGATTTTAAAACGATTTCCTTAATAGAAGTTGCAAGGCTTCAGGATGTTGTCGTTACGTCTAAGAAACAATTTATTGAACAAGGAATTGATAAAACAATTGTAAATATTGATGCTTCACCAACAAGCGTTGGCTTATCTGCAATGGATTTGCTGGAAAAAACGCCTGGTGTAACTGTTGATAAAGATGGCAATATCAGCTTAAAAGGTAAGCAAGGCGTTTTGGTTTTGATTGATGGCAAGCCAACTTATTTAAGCAGCCAGGATTTGGCAAACATGCTAAAAAATATGCCGTCAACTATGCTTGACCAGTTTGAAGTGATGACAAATCCACCAGCAAAATATGATGCAGCGGGTAACTCAGGCATCATCAATATCAAAACAAAAAAATCGAAAACAAAAGGCTTTAATACCAGTGTTACAATTGGCGGAGGAATGGGTAAATATGCAAAAGCAAATGAAAGCTTAAACATAAATTATCGTACAGGTAAAATAAATCTTTTTGGCAATTATAGTTACAGTTATAATAAAGGTTATCAAAGCCTTGGTATTGTTCGAAATTTCAGAGATAGTTTAATGCAGAACATCACTTCAGTTTATAGTCAGCATTCAGATATGTATCCTGAATATCATTCACACAATGCAAAAATTGGTTTGGATTTTTATGCTTCGAAAAAAACTACGCTTGGCGTGGTATTAAATGGAAATTTTAATCCCGGAAATTTTGCAGTACATAATGCAACTGATATTTATGATAACTCATCAAAACTTCAAAATACAACTGCAACAAAAAGTAATTCGCAGGATAACTGGAAGAATTATGGGGTAAATTTTAATACGCTTACAAAATTAGATACATCGGGTACAGAGTTGAGCTCAAGCTTCGATTACATTTATTATAATTCAGCATCAAATCAATTATTCAATAATTATTTTTTTAATAACGAAGGAACAGAAACAAATTCCGCACAAATAATGCGTGGTTATACGCCAAGCACAATAAATATTTATAGTGGCAAAATTGATTATACGCATCCATTAAAACATAATGCAAAGTTTGAAGCAGGAATTAAATCAAGCTATGTAACAACAGATAATTTTGCTCAGTATGATACGCTGGCAAATGGCAAATGGGTTAATTATGAAGGACGCACCAATCATTTTCTTTATAAAGAAAATATTAATGCAGCTTATGTAAATTTTAATAAGCAGCTAAATACAAAGTGGAGCGCACAATTGGGTTTACGTTTAGAAAATACAAATTCAAACGGCAACCAGCTTACAACGGGCGAAACGTTTAAGCGCAATTATACGCAACTGTTTCCTACAGCATATTTAAGTTATAAAATGAATGATAAAAACCAATTTGGTTTGAATTATGGAAGAAGAGTGCAGCGCCCTGATTATGGTGACTTAAATCCATTCTATTATTTTCTTGATACATACACTTACCAGGTTGGCAATCCTTACCTAAAGCCACAATTCAGTCATAATATTGAATTGAGTCATTCATATAAAAACATGCTTACAACAACATTTAGTTATACTGCAGTAAATGATATGATAAATGAACAATTAGAACAGATTGACAGTACGCATACAACTTATGTGCGTAGAAGTAATCTTGCACAACAAAGAAGTTTAACCTTAAGCATGAGCGCTGGTGTTCCTGTAACAAAATGGTGGAGAGTTAATGCATATGCGCAGGGCAGTTATAATAAGTTTAAAGGATATATAAATCAAGGCATGCTCGATGTGCATGGCACATCATTTAATGCAAACATGCAAAACCAGTTTACATTACCAAAAGGCTGGAGCATGGAACTGAGTGGCTACTTCAACAGCAAGGCAATTTATGGTACTGTAGTTGGCTTGCCGCAGGGCAGCGCAGATTTTGCAGTAAGTAAAAATATTTTAAAAGATAAGGGTAGTATAAAAATTAATTTCCGCGATTTTGCCGGACTTCAGCGTTGGAGAGGCATAAGCCGCTATCAGAATGTTGATGTCAGAATAAATAATCGTTGGGACAGTCGTGTAATAAATGTAAGTTTTACATACAGGTTTAATAAAGGGCAAAGTGCTGAGCACAGGCAGAACGGTGCTGCGGATGAAGAACAAAATCGTGTAAAAGGCGGAAGAGGATAATAATATATATAAAAGGTGATAAAACCAATCGTCGGTTTCTACCGGCGATTTTTATTTAATAATAACATCAGAAATTATTTTTTCATCAAAGGCTTCATTAACGCGTTCGATAATTTTTTGTTTTTGATAAACAAGTTCATGTTTAAGCGCACCAACAGAAGTGTAAATAAATAATGTTTGATTAATGATTTCAATTTTATCAGTGTATCGTGAAATAGTTTTGCCCATCAATTCTTCCCAGATATTTTCAATCTGAATAGCTCTTAAACCGCTTTTAAGTTTGCTTTTGTTAATGAATGCTTTTAGCGCATCACCAATTTGTAAAGCCATGCAGTAAATGTAAGTAGCAAATAAAAATGCTCAAATATTATTCTTCTGTTTTTGCGCTGCTTTTCAATTTATTTTTAAACACTTTTTCAAACTTATCAAGCTTGGGCGCAATTACAAGCCGGCAATACATTTGCCCGCCATTGTATTCATAATACTTCTGGTGATAATCTTCGGCAGAATAAAAATTTTTATAAGGTTCAATCGCAGTAACAATTGGTTTACCATAAGCACCACTTGTATCAAGTTCAGTTTTATAATGTTCAGCTTTTTCTTTTTGTTCAGGGGAATGGTAAAATATCACGCTGCGATATTGTGTACCTACATCATTGCCCTGCCTGTTTAATGTTGTAGGATCATGCGTTTTCCAAAATACTTCCAGCAATTCATCATAACTTATCTTAGACGGATCAAAAACAACCTGGCAGCATTCTGCATGGCCTGTTGTACCTGTAGAAACTTCTTCATAAGTTGGGTTTGGTACGTTGCCTCCGCTATAACCACTGATTACTTTTACCACGCCCTTTAACCTTTCAAAAATTGCTTCGGTACACCAGAAGCAGCCTGTTCCAAAAGTTGCGGTATCTGTTTTAACGGATGCGTTTAATTCTTCATTCATGTTTGTAGTTTGTGTTGTGTGTTCTGCGCATGATGTAATAGAAAATATACCTGTAAGAGCCAATAACAACCGAAATTTTTTCAGGTTTAAAAAAGAAAATATCATATTGCAAGTAACATCCATGTTGAAATGAAAACAAGTTAATTAACAAATACGATTCAAAAGTCCTTAACGATTTTAGAATTTCAGAGTTTAACTTTTTTTTGAACTATAAGATGCAACAGTGAGATTTTTTTACATGCTGTAAAACTGTTTTATTTTGTGTTATGACGTATGAAGAAACGCTGCAATATTTATATGATCAACTGCCAATGTTCAGCCGCATTGGCACCGCAGCTTATAAAAAAGATTTAATTAATACAATAAGGCTTACAGAAGTTTTAAGTAATCCACAGAAAAAATTTAAATCAATACACATTGCAGGCACCAATGGCAAAGGTTCTGTCAGTCACATGCTTGCTGCTATATTACAGACAGCCGGTTATAAAACAGGCTTATATACTTCACCGCATTTAAAAGATTTCAGAGAAAGAATTAAAGTAAATGGTGAAATGTGCAGCAAGAAATTTATAATCGAGTTCACTGACAAAATAAAACCGCAAATCAAAAAAATAGAACCTTCTTTTTTTGAAATAACTGTTGCTATGGCATTTGAATATTTTGTACAGCAAAAAGTTGAAGTAGCTGTTATAGAAACCGGGCTTGGCGGAAGATTAGACAGTACAAATGTTATTACACCTGAACTTTCCATTATAACAAATATTGGTTGGGATCACATGAACATTTTGGGCGATAGTTTAGAAAAGATAGCTTATGAAAAAGCAGGTATTATTAAAAAAAATACTCCGGCAATAATTGGCGAGGTTTCAGATGAAACAAAACATGTTTTTGAAGAATATGCCAGGGAAGAAAGCGCGCCTTTAATTTTTGCGCAGGATAATTATTATGTGCAGGATTTTAATTACGCGCATAATCAGTTGCAATGCGAAGTGGTGAATAAAAGAAAAGATGAGCATTATACTTATTATTTGGATTTACCCGGTGTGTATCAAACAAAAAATTTAATAAGTGTTTTGGAAGCAGTTCAGCAATTACAGTTAAAAGGTTGGAAAATTAAACAACAGCACACTGAAACAGCATTAAAAAAAGTTAAGCATTTAACAGGTTTGCATGGCAGGTGGGAAAAGATAAAAGATAATCCAACTGTAATTGTTGATGTAGCGCATAACGTTGATGGCATAAAACAATTAACAGAGCAGCTTGAGTTGGTTAGTTATAATGAATTGCATATAATTTTTGGTGTAGTAAAAGATAAAGAAATAGATAACATGCTGGCTTTGCTTCCGCAAACAGCTAACTATTATTTTACCAAAGCGCAAATACCAAGAGCATTGAATGAAAACGAGCTTGCAACAAAAGCTATGGCGTTTAATCTGGAAGGAAAAGTTTTTGCGGATGTGAACACAGCTTTAAAAGAAGCATTAACACATACTGCAAAAGATGATTTAATACTTATTTGCGGAAGTGTATTCTTAGTAGGAGAAGTAAACTACTGATAATTAAGTTTACCCAAACTTTTCAATGCATAATAAATGGTACTTAAATGCATTGCCTGCATAATTTTATTTTCATTTACCAATTGCATTAATTCATCAAAACTTAATTCCAGGATTTCAATTTCTTCATTTGCATCTAATGATTGCTCCTGTATTTTTTTCCCGCCGGTTGCCAAAAACATATGCATTAAATTGGTGTTGGTTGATGGATTGGCAGAAATTTTTCCAAGCGATTTTATTTCATCAAATACATAACCTGTTTCTTCAAGCAGTTCTCTTTTAATCGCATCTTCAAATGATGCGTCGGTTTTATCAACACAGCCACCGGGTAATTCAATACCCACTTCACCAAGTGCATGACGGTATTGTTTCGTCAATATAATTTTCCCTTCTGCCGTTACAGGAAATGCAGTTGCCCATTCAGGAAATTCAAAGACATAATAATTATTCACGATTGTTCCGTCGCTGCGTTTGCAGGTATCTTTTCTTACTGTAAACCATGTTTCGTGCGATAAATATTCTGATGATAAAGTTTTCCATTTTAAATGCTCATCCATTCTAATTATAAATTATAAATTATAAATATGTTGAAAAGTGAAGATGAATTCGTTCATAATTATAATTCATCATTCAAATTTCTTACCACCCCATTCTTTCGCGCAGGTTTGTAATATGTGCCACATGATGCTTACCATGCCACGCATATGTTCCCAGCAAATTCCAGACAGTAATTTCTTTTTTTTGCTCGGGGTGATAAACAGTACGGTTCCAGTCTTCATCGTCCAAATCTGTGAGCATAGCAACTAATCTTCTGTGCAAAGCATGCAATAATGTTATTGAGATATTTACAGGAAGTGTTTTTACATCATTCAATAAAACCCATGCATCCTGGTCGTAAGGTTTTATGGCTGGATTATTTTCTGTAAGTGCAAGGCGAAAACGCATGTATGCATTCATGTGGCTGTCTGCAATATGATGTACTAATTGATGAACTGTCCACCCACCATTGCGATAAGGTGTTTGCAATTGATGCTCATCTAAATTTTGAACAGCTAATTCTAATTCAGACGGAAGAAATTTTAAATCAAGCAGCCATTCATCTTTTTGTTTTTGCGAAAAAGTTTGCTGTTTAAATTTTCCTTTTGGATAACGTATGTCTTCTGTCATAAACAGTAATTAAGAATTAATTTTTTTGTGAGAAGTGAAACGGCAGATGTGAGATATTAGCGCATTATTTCCTTTCACGTTTCACTTTTCACGTCTCACGTATTTCATTTCGCCAAACTTTGAATAACATCATACTTTGTAACGATATGATAATCGCCTTTTTCATCTTTCGCCAGCACAGCACCATTGCCTTTATTTATTAAACTGCCCAAACGTTCAACGGGCGTATCAAACTCAACAACAGGATAGGCTTTCTCCATAATGCTTTCAACACTTTCTTCTTTTAATTCAGGATCGTCAAACACTTTTTGAAATAAGCCTGTTTCACTTATTGCACCAACAGGGCCGTTGCCATTCATTACAGGTATATTTTCGATATCATATTTTTTCATCAATTCAACTGCTTCTGCAACCGTTTGTGTTGGATTAATGGTAACTAATTTTTTACCCGTTCTTGAATTTACAATGTCTTTAAATGTTTTTACATCTAAAAAGCCCCGTTCCATCATCCATTGATCATTATAAATTTTTGCAACGTAACGGCTGCCATGATCATGAAAAATACAAACAACCAAATCATCTTTTTTCAATTTGTCTTTCAATTGCATTAAACCCTGCAAACAACTGCCGGCACTATATCCTATAAAAATGCCTTCTTCTTTTGCAATGCGGCGCGCCATAACGGCCCCATCTTTATCTGTTACCTGTTCAAAATAATCAATCACACTCATATCATAATTCGCAGGCACAAAATCTTCACCAAAACCTTCGCTGATATAAGGATGCACTTCATTCATATCAACTTCACCGGTACGAAAATATTTTGTAAGTAAAGAGCCATATACATCAATTGCCCAAATTTGTATGTTGGGATTTTTTTCCTTTAAGAACATGCCAACACCTGTAACTGTTCCGCCGGTTCCGGCAGTGCAAACAAGGTGCGTGATTTTTCCTTCAGTCTGTTCCCAAATTTCTGGTCCTGTTGTTTCGTAATGCGCCAAGCGGTTAGCAAGATTATCATATTGATTACATAAATAAGAGTTTGGAATTTCTTTTTCCAACCGTCTTGCAACAGAATAATAACTGCGCGGATCATCGGGTTCAACATTGGTTGGGCAAACAATAACTTCCGCGCCAACAGCTTTTAGTATATCACTTTTTTCTTTGCTTTGTTTATCTGTTGTAGTGAAAATACATTTATAACCTTTTACGCATGCAGCCAGGGCCAAACCCATTCCTGTATTCCCACTTGTACATTCAATAATAGTTCCGCCGGGTTTTAACTTGCCTTCCTGCTCAGCAACTTCAACCATCTTTAAAGCCATACGGTCTTTAATAGAATTGCCCGGGTTAAAATAATCAACTTTTGCAAGCACGGTACACGGCAAATCTTTAGTTATTTTATTTAGTTTAATGAGCGGTGTATTTCCTATTGTTTCAAGAATATTATTCTTCCACATAATTCACAATGTTTGCGCAAAAGTACATTTTTACAACCGATGCTTTTAACTTCGCAGCTTTCTGTTTATTGATGTTTTTGAAAGTTTTATAAAATGAGAATTTATTTTGATAATGCTGCAACCACACCACTTGACCCCGAAGTGCTTGATGCCATGATGCCTTATTTAACCACGCATTTTGGTAATCCATCTTCTATTTATAGTTATGGAAGAGAAACAAGACTTGCTGTTGAAATGGCACGCAAAACCGTTGCAAAAATTTTGGGTGCAAATCCCGGTGAAATATTTTTTACCAGCGGCGGAACAGAAAGCACAAACACGGCAATTTGTGCTGCAATAAGTGATTTGGGTTGTGAAAGAATTATTACTTCGCCTTTAGAGCATCATGCAACATTGCATACAGTTGAGCATTTACACAAACAAAAAAATATTGAACTTGAATTTGTAAAGGGTTTACCAAACGGTCATATTGATTTGAATAATTTGGAAAGACTGCTTGCTTCATCAAACAAAAAAACACTGGTAACATTAATGCATGCCAATAATGAAATTGGAAATATAACTGATATAAATGCTGTTGGTGAATTATGCAAAAAATATAATGCTGTTTTTAACTGTGATACGGTGCAAACTGTCGGGCATTTTCCTTTCAATCTACATGCAACACCGGTTGATTTTATAAATGCTGCCGCGCATAAATTTCACGGACCGAAAGGGGTTGGCATTATTTACGTCAGTGAGAAAAATAAGATACATCCTTTTATACAAGGCGGCAGCCAGGAGAGAAATATGCGTGCCGGTACTGAAAATATTTACGGCATTGTAGGCTTTGCAAAAGCGCTTGAACTCGCAACAAAAAATCATGAAGCAGATAAAGCATACATCAGCGATTTAAAAAATTACATGTTTGAAAAATTAAAAAATGAAATCAAGGATGTAAGTTTTAATGGTGATGTAAAAGGCTGCAGTTTGTATACGGTACTCAGTGCAAATTTTCCCAAGACAGAAAAAAGCGAATTGATTTTATTTAATCTTGATATAAATAATATTTGCGCCAGTGGCGGCAGTGCCTGTACAAGTGGTGCTAATGTTGGCAGCCATGTAATTGCAGCTATACACCCTGATGCAGATTTTGTAACCGTACGTTTTTCATTCAGCAAAAACAATACAAAAGAAGAGGTGAATACAGTAGTTGAAAAGTTGAAAGAGATAATTTAATGACCTCACCTAAATCCTCTCCAAAGGAGATGACTTCGCTCGTCTACAATATAAACGATAATATTTAATTGAAGTGGTTCTTGCCTTCTCTTTGTACAAGGGTGAAATGATGTCTTATTACTTTCCCGCATTATTCAATTTATCCAGCCAATAAGCTGCAGTAAAATCTCCTTCCAAAGTTGCTTCGGTTAAGAGTTGCGCGCCTTTGTAAATATTTTTTGAAAAGGAACAGCGAACAAAATAATTATGTTCTTTCATTAAATCATCATTATCAGCAAAGGCATACAAAAAACCCAATGCAGTTTTTGCAGGCAGATAATTTTTATCGCTTGCTAATTTTAATAAACTAAAAGCCTGGGCACAATCAATATTAGTATTCTTATTTTGCAACGCAAGGTTTGCATATTGAAACATAGCCTGGGGAATATTCTGCTGCGATAACTGCGCATAAATATTTAATGCTTCATCCTTCTTATTTTCTGCCAGTAAATTTTTGGCATTTTGCAATTGATTGTTGATGTCAGCCTGTTCTTGCTGCGTTAATGCATTTATTGTATCAGCAATAATTTTTGTTGTATGCTGGTTAGTTGCAATATTTTTTTTGCCCGTAAAATTTACAATGGCATAAGCAAAAATTGCGGCTACAAAAAGGCCAAGCAAAATCCAAAAAAACGTTACAACTGCAGAAAATCTTTTCTTTGTTTTTACTACATTATTTTCGCCGGAAATCATTTCTGTTTGCGTATTTGGATTTCTTTTATTTGATTTTTTATATTGAGATAATTCTTGTTGCAAATCGCGGTTCTGTTGCAACAATCTTTGATTTTCCTCCTGCAATAATTTTATTTGTTCAGGGCTTGATTTTTTCGCAGCCGTCCATAAACTATTACGAGAAATAAAATCATGCAAAGCCATGCCGCTTGCAAAACGTGATTCAGGTTTTTTTTCGAGGCAACGGTAAATCATGGTAAACATCCATTCCGGAATTTGCATTTCAGTTTCTTTCTCTTCGTCGCTCCATGTTTCAGGCAATGCTTTACCTCTTAATGTAAAAATATTCGGCGGTGGCGTTTCCATGTGTGCGAGCATAACATTATTGCGCGCTGTTTCTCCTTTATCCAATAAGGGAAACGGCACTGTGCCTGCAAGCAGTTCAAATAATACAACCCCAAAACTATACACGTCGGTTTCAAAATACATTTTGCCTTCATTCTGCTCGGGCGCCATAAATTCTATTGCGCCTGCATGGCGCAAGCTGGTACGCCTGTCTTCATCGCTCATTATCGCTAAACCAAAATCAAGCAAAACATAATTGCCGGTATTTATATTAAACTTTACATTGTTACTTTTTATATCTCCATGCTTAACGTTTACTTTATGGCAATGCGCTAATGCACTCGACAACTGCTCTGCAACTTTTAATGTTTCTTTTATGGTGAAGATTGATGCATGTGGCGGCTTCAACAATTCTTCCAAATCCGGACCTTCAATAAACTCCATTTCAATAAAAGGAAAATTGCCCGTTTCAGTTATGCCTGAATTAAGAATTCTTACAACATTCGGACTATGTTCTTCATTTACCTTTTTTAATTTTTCAACCTCATTTTGAAAGCGCGTAAAATTTTTATCTTCTGCTGACTCGCTGTAAATCGGCGTGGGCATTAATTTAATTGCGGTAATAATTTCACCAACCCGCCTGCCTTTATACACTGAACCTTGACCGCCTGTTTTCAGTGCGCCCATGTTTTCCAAACCTGATGTTATCGTAAAAATTTTACTCATTTATTTATTCTGCATAATTAAATTCAAGCAGCGCAGATTCGCCCAAAATTATCTGGTCGCCATTTAATAAATGATGCCCGATTTCTGTTGTAAGTAATCTTTTTTCTTCACCGTTGTTACTCTTCACTTTTATTTTATTTGATGGTGGAACTCCGCCAACATCAGCATATAAAAAAAATGCAGACATATCTTCATCCCATTCAATATGTGCATGTTGCCGGCTGATTGATTTATTACTTTTATTATTGCTGCTATCAGGAAATGCAATTGTATTCTCGCGATAAAAACCATCAGCCGTATTTACTTTATGTTCCCTGCCGATATTTATTCTGTTATCTTTTGAATTGATTTGATATAATTCTTTTTCAGCTTCTCCATGCAAAACTTTTATAACTGCTATTTTTTCTTTATGTATTGCCTTTCGTGTTTGTGTTGAAATAAATAATGCAACATCTATATTGTTTGCTTTAATGGTTTCTGCAGGCGGATTTTCATCAAACAAAATTTCAAGCGTCCAGTCATTCGGTAAATTAATGTCAAAATCATCCGCTATTTTTTGTACTTCTTCTTCTTTAAATCGTGCCGGCTCATTTACAAACAATGCTGATTCATATAAATATTTATCAACTCCATTGCAGGTAACATACAATTGTATACCACGGATATTTGCACCTTCGCCACCTTCTGTTTTTTTTAATTGATCCTTTATAAAATCAAGAATGTAGCTGCGTATCTGCTTTACATCTTTTGGTTTTTGTTGTTTTAGAAAGTCGAGCATAATATTATTTTTTTAGTAAGCTGTAAACTGTTAACCGTTTACTGTTCTCCGTTCACTTCGTTATTATTCATCGAACCATTTTTTAAATTCAACATATTTTGTTCAATTACTTTTTGATTATTTGCTTTTTCATCAAAACTTTTTATGTAACCCATTTGCAATAATATCGGTACAATATATTTACCCGCAGTAGCTACTGCAAAACTTGAGCCTTTACAATTTTCAATTCTTATACAGGTTACAATATGACCAACACCTTTTGCTTTTGGCGCGAAAAAAACATACCAGCCGTCGTTAATTCTTTCATTCTTTAAAATGCGTTCAGGTGTTCCGGTTTTTCCTGCTACGGCAATTCCTAATTTAGAAACTTTAGGCGCACTTTGTTCAATCATATATTTTGTCATGAGCTTTGCATAAGCAGAATCATTTGCGATAGCAACACCTTTATTTACAGGTGCAAGTTTTCCATTTACTTTTTCAACAAAACGGTTTGGAATCATTGTTCCATTATTCGCAATTCCGGATGCAACTCTTGCCACTGCAGCAGGCGTTGCAATTAATTCACCCTGCCCCCATGCCATACCGGAAACACCTCTGCCGCGGGTGCGTTTTATGTTATTTGGATCGTAATGCTTCACACTTTGAAATTCGGTTTTGCGCCATAAATCTCTCCATTCATTTTGTTGCTGAATGTTGTTAGGATCATAATCATAATAATATCCGCCAACACCATGCAAAAACATTCCGGATTGCAAATACAAAGTTCCCATTTGTTCCTGCAACTGCTCTTCATTTGCCAAACGAATAAAGAATGAATTATTTGAACGCACAAGACCTGTTTCAATATTTATATAACCTGCTTCATCAGGTTCATAACCTTTTGTTCTTATTAAATCCTGCGGAAGTACATGAATAACTTTTTTTGCTGCAGCCAAACCTAATTTATTAAAAGCAGCTAATGCCGTAATTAATTTTGCCGTTGAACCGGGTTGCGTTGCTACCGTAAATCCAAGATCATTATCTGTTATCCATCCCGGTAATTTATTTTGTTCTGATGGAGTAAGTGTAAGTGCGTCGTAATCGTTCACAGGAGGCAACGGATAACTGGCAGATGCAAGCACATCGCCGGTATTATCTTCCATCACCACAACAGAAATTCTCTTGTTTAATAATGAATCATCTGTTTGCAACTCATTTTGAATGCGGGTTTGCAGTGCAGCATCCACCGTTAAATTCACGTCTCGGTTTCTTTGTTTAAAAGAATCAACTGCCATACTATTTATGCCGGCAATCAATAAAGGTGCTAATGCACTGTAATCTCTTTTTACAACCGTCATTTCAATTGAACTCTGCGGCAAAAAACGATCTTCTTTAAATCGTGTAGCGCTTACTGTAAAATTAGTTGCGCCGATAGGAAAGCCACGCATTTCAGGCGCTTCTTCATATTCGGCAAAATAACCGTTTGATGCGCCGTTGAAAACATTTGTGTTTGCATCACCTGTCCAGAAAAACATTTGCTGCGCAAGCGGATAATAACGGTCTGATCGTTTATATTCAATTGAATCAAGCGTTTCATCTGTAACACCTAAAGCGTGTAAAGAATCTAATTGCGTGTTGATTTGTTCCGGGTGACTTGTGGCAAGTATGAGCCCGTTTCTGTCTAATAAATTTCCTGCCTGCAAACGGTTCATTAAAATGCTGATGCGCGGATTATAACTAAACATTCTCGCACCACTTCTGTCTGCAACCAATGCAGGTTGTACCACCCATTTTTTATTATCAAATAAATAAGACGAAACAGTTATACCTAATAAAACAATTCCCATGCATGCCGCAAGTAAAGCGGGGATTAAATTTTTATCCTGCTGCGCAGATATATATTTCATTTGAGCAGGAGTTCCATGTATGTGTGATGCGGATAATAAAAACCCTGCGGCAATCATATTTACAATTAATGATGAGCCGCCATAACTCATAAATGGTAATGCAACACCCGACAAAGGCAGCGCACCTGTTGACCCTCCTGCTATCAACAAAAATTGTATGAAAGTTGCAACGCCGATTCCTGCGCAGATATAAAATAATAATGGCCGCCCGCTATGCCTGCCAATAACAATTGAACGATGTAAATAAATTAAGAACAAAATAAAAACACCAATAATGCCGGCCCATCCAAACTCCTCACCCATTGAAGGAAGAATCATATCGGTATGTGCTTCAGGAATTGTTTTTGCAAAACCTTCGCCTGCGCCCTGACCGGTAACGCCGCCGCTGCTCATTGCCCAGATACCATTTGCAACCTGGTCGCCTCCAAAAACTTCATTGTTCCATGGGTCTTGCCAGATGGCTTTCCTGTCAATCAATCTTTGCATAGGACCTGGAAAATATTTTGCAAGCAGCGGCACCTGGTCAAGCAATAAAAACGCAGCAATAACAACCAGTGCCATTACGGTTGATTCACTCAATCTTTTTTTACTAATCAATGCAAATAATATAAGCACGCCTGCAACAACTCCGGTTGCCATCCAAACATTTTTTAAACTCCATACGGCAAGCACATATAAAATAACAGCGCCTGCCATTTGAATAAAATCACCACGCGAAAAAGAAAATAAAATAATGAAAGTAAAACAGCAAACCATTGCCGGACCTAAATCACCCAAAATCAAAAAAAGAAATATAGTTGCAAGAATAGCTATTAATGCAAACGCAAAAAATTGCCAGCGTTTGATCCATGAGTTATATGCTGAAATAAATTTTTCGTTCGTGGCAAAAAAACCTGCAAGAAAAATTACGATAGCAAATTTTACAATTTCGCTTGGCTGAAATCCGAAGAGATTTACTTTAACACCACTGCCTTCGGGGCCCGTACCAAAAAATATTGTTAGTGCCAGCAATCCTGTGGCGATTATAGCCCATGGCCAACCATTTGCAGCAAGCTTCATATTTTTTAAAAAAAATAACCTGTAAAATGACGAGTCTGTCGTAAACAATTTCAGGTTGAAGAATAAAATCAAAAAGATAGCGCCAACACCGCCACCAAAATAATATAAAGTGTCTTTTGCTAAAAACCGGTCGCGCAAAGGATCCTGCAGTGATAGCAATGTGAGAAACGATAAACCGCTTAATATCATTATTACGGGAAGTATTAACTGATCTGCTTCTTTAAAACGAATGCTGAGAAAAATATGAATGATAAAAAATCCGGCTAAAAACCCGCCAACGATTACCCAAAACCAAAACTTAAAATCTTCCGGCGTTCTAACAATTAACGATTTTTCTTTTTTGAGAATACTAAAATCTCTTGTTGAGAAAAGCTTTAATGCATGCGGCGATTGATAAAAAGTAAATGAAGCATTTTTATTTAATTGTTGCAAACCTTGTGATCTTCCAAAAGTAAAACCGGGTTGTAAAGGCTGCACTTCATAAGCCCTGTTATCAGGCAAGCCGTTGAATGAAAAATTTCCATTCGCATCTGTTTGTGCATACGCAATTAAAGACTGCAGTTGTTTATTGTTGAGTGAATCAACGGCGTAAGATTTTTTTAAAGTGACGGTATTTTCATTCAATATATTTTGCACTTCTTCCACTTTATTACTGTAAACACTATCCTGCGGCAGAATCAATTGTACGCGAACAATTACATTTTGAACAGCACCGATATTATTTTTTATAACACCACTTATACTGTAATTGCCCATTGCAATATTATTTGCCGAAGGAATTACAGCCGCATCTTTTTGTTGTTGTTTAAAAATGGCTGAATCATCTTGTGTGAAGCCCAAATAAATTCTTTCTGAAGCAACTCTTTTTTTAAACGATTCTCCGCCCTGTGCCAGTGCTACATCTGCATTAATACTAAAACTTTTTTTATTTATGTCGCCTATATTTTCAATGGTTGAAGTATCTAAAGTTCTTGCTCTTTGAAATGCAGCGCTTATCAAATCAATATCCTTTTTATCCCTGAAATATCTTCCGTTTTGCAGCAATGTTTTCATCGCTTCGCCAGGTTTCGGATCATTCAAATTTATCATTGTTCCATGCGTCAGTCTTACAGGAACTTCAATAAAATCTTTACTTAAAACACGATATAGTTTATAAAATAAAACACTCATCACAATTGTAATGAGCAATAAAAAAATTCTTTCTGTATTTCTATTAATCCTATTTGCTTTACCGGTTGACATTTACTGTTTTGCTTTAACTGAATCTTTTTTTGATGATGATAAACTATCAATCAGCTTTCCGCTGACAATTTTATTATTTGATAAAATTTCATGTTGCACAGCAACCATGCAATTCCTGAACTGAACATCTTTTAAATGCAGTGCTTTGTTTTGCGTAATAATGCCAACGTTAAAGTTCTCAAGCGTTAAACTGTCTATTAAAATGTATTTGCAGTTTTCAGAAAAAATAAAAGCTGCGTTTTTAAAAGATGTATCTGCAATTATGTTTATATTATTTCCATGAATGATTAAAGAATCCTTATCAACAAAAATTGAGTCTGTAAAAGTTATTGGCTGATTTGATGTAAAAATTTTATTAAGATGAATCTCCTTTTTGGTATTAATACTGTCAAGTAATTTTTGTTCATCAGCATTAATTTTTTTTATCGGAGGTGGCATTACAGCTTTTGGTTTTGGTGGTTGCTGCAGATAATCTTTATAAATAAACCATCCTAAAGCAGCAATTAAAACGATCAATAAAAAATAAATAAAACCAGAGGTGCTTTTTCTTTGTTGATTATCAAAAACAGTTTCAACAACTTTCTGTGAAGGTTCTTTTTTTTCAATTATTGTCTCCTCTTGTTGTGGTTCTTCGTTTTTTTTTGTGAGAACAGGTTTGGTAGCTTCATGCGTTAAGCGAGATTTATCATTACTCACGAGCACAACGGTAATATTGTCTTTGCCGCCAGCTTCGTTAGCAGCCTTCACAAGCGCTTTGCATTTTTCCCTTAAGCTTTTATCAGATGTAAGAATTGATGTAATGATTTTATTATTCAGCATGTCGCTTAAACCATCACTGCATAACAATAAGATATCGCCTGGCAAAAAAGGAGATTCACCGGTTTCAATATAATCGGGTTGCAAAAATTGTTGTTCATCAAAACCCAGGGCTTTATTTATTTCATTGCGCTTTGGATGATTCATCGCAGCTTCTTCCGTTAATCTTCCGCTGTCTTCCAAAAAGCCGACAAACGAATGATCTTTTGTAACTTTTACAAGCGAATTATCGCGCAGCAAATACAGGCGCGTATCGCCCACATGTGCATAATAAAATTTGTTTTCCTGAATGTCTGCAAGCGTAAGTGTAAGCACGCAAGCCATTTCACTTATTTCATTTTCAACCAGCTTTTTCTTATATATTTTTTCATTGGCAGAGGCAAGCGCATTTTTTAAAGACAAAATAATTTCTGTAAATGGTTTTTGCAGGTAATTAATAATTGCATCATGCGCCAAACCCGAAGCAATTTCTCCGCCTTCATATCCGCCAACCCCATCAATTACACAGGCAAGTACATAGCGTTTTTGCAAAATAGTTTGCGCAATAAAACGGTCTTCGTTATTATCGCGCATTCTTCCTTTGTCTGTAAGACCAAAAAAGTTATCTGCCATGTTTGTGTGTTTTTTTAACATCCCTGAAATTAGCCGCAAGCAATAAAATACAGATAACTAAGAGCGATACAGACAGAATAATATTTTCAGGATTTTCCATGCATCATGATTTAAAAATATTCACGCCAACAATGCCATTTAATACAATGCGTGAATTAATCGGAAGCTCAACCCATGTTGGATTATTTATATCACTTAGCACAACTTCATTTTCGTTTACAATTGTTTTTTCTCCGAATGATGCGAGATGAAATTTATTATCACTCTCATCAAATTTTATTCTTAAATGCGGTGTATTTACCCATTCCGAAGGAATGCGAAAAATATTTGGTTTATCTTTTTGTTCGTCTTTTCCTGAAACAAAAATTTCTTTATCGTGCATAAAATATTCAATCTTCTTTCCGGCAAATTCTTTATCTGGAACTATTGTTTCAAAACGCGCCAGTAAAGTATTTGACAGCGTTGGATTAGTTTGTTTATAATGAACAGGCGTGTTTTGAACGAGTAAATAATTTTCAAAAGGCACTTCATAATATCCTTCGCTGTAAAAAGTAAATCCTTCTAAAATTTCGGGATTTACATCAAAAGTTTCTGCAATACCGGTTTGTCGCGGAATAAAAGTTATACGTACATTTTCATTTTTTTTATGGTTACTGTCGGGCATTAATTTTCCAATCAAACTTTTATCGCCGGGCAAATATTCAGGGTGCGACACAAAACGGAAAACCCATTTATTACTTGCGGGTTCAACCGTTTTTCCTTCCTGTTTATATTCATTTAAAATTTTATAAAATTGTTTTGAGGATTCCTGTATTATCAAACCAAAAATTCCTTTTTTATTTTGCGTGAATTGTTTATAATCTGCTTCATTAAAACAAATAATGTATTCATGATAAAAAACAACACGGCTGCCAAACGAAAGCTCTTTAATTGAATCTGCAAATTTTTGAACAATGTAATTATATATATCATCAGGTGTTAATGAGGCAGGTGGCAATGTAGTTGTATCAGCTTCACGCTTTAAAAACCATTCGTGAAAACCCATACGCTGCCAAAAAGATGTTTTCGTTTTCATTAAATAAAAAATATTAATTTTTTTTACCAAAAAGCCTTTTGAAAAAACCCGGTTTTTTTTCCTTTTTATTTTCGTTAGCTGAACTTGCTTTTTTAACTATTTTTTTATCTGAAATTACATTCGCTTGCGCTGTGGTGTCTTCATCACGCACACTAAACAATTTGCCATTGTATTGTTTTAAATGTGCTTCATTACTATCCCATGGTTGCTGCGAATCAGAATAAATAATTTCCCTGCTGCCTAAAGTTGCAGGGTCTTTGCTTAAATCCTTTTTAAAAGTATCCCAGGTTTTACCGCCGTTTACAGAATAAATAAATTCTGCATTGGTTACATCGTAATAAATATTTCTTGCAGGATAATAATAGAATTCAAATTTTTTTGCATTACCAGTATTATTGCAGGCAAAAAAATTAAAACATAAAAAGAGAATGAGAATATTTAAGCGTGTCATGTATGCTTGTGAACGTTCAAACATTATTCCATTAAAACGTAAATTAAACGAATAACTTATTTGCAATTTGCTTTTTATAGTTAGAGGAATTATAATTTATTATTTTTAATGAATTGAAATTATAAGAATTTGGCAGGATTTTTTAGCAAACACATACTTAAAGTGAAATACCAGCTAATAATTATTTTATTACTCATAAGCGCTACCTGCCTTAAAACCAGGGCTCAATCACCTGCTTCTTTAAAAACGCATTCTGCTGATACAACCCTTATTGCGGGCAAGCAATATGAAAAATCAGCATGGCATCAATTTCTTTGGGGAAGTAATTACCGGAAAGCATGGACAACGCCTGTTACAGTTCCCAAATTTATGCTTGATACTGCGAAAGGAGGATTAAAACCTGTAAAAGAAGGCGGCGGGCATCAAACAAGATCCTTGCATCTAAAAAACAAGGATAATAAAGAATATGCTTTGCGTTCGCTAAGCAAAACTTTGGGTGCTGTTTTACCGGAAAGTTTTAAAGGTACATTTATAGAAAAGCAGGTGAATGATGAAGTAACCATGTCAAATCCTTATGGTGCTGCAATTGTGCCTGTGCTTGCAGAAGCGGCAAAAGTGTATCATACCAATCCTGTATATGTGTATTTACCGAAACAACCGGCGCTGGATACATTCAGCAAAAAATATGGCGATGGCTTTTATTTATTTGAACAAAAGCCTGATGGCGATTGGACCAATGCAAACAATCTTGGAAATTTTTCTGAATTTTTTGACACCGAAGATGTGATTGAAAAATTACTTAAAGACAATCATTATGCGGCTGATCAAAAAACATTTATAAGGTGCAGAATTTTTGATTGGTTTATTAATGATTGGGACAGGCACGAAGACCAATGGTCCTGGGGGGAAAGAAAAACCAATGATAAAACTTTATTTGTGCCGGTGCCGCAAGACAGAGACCAGGCATTTTTTAAACACGATGGTGTTTTGCTAAATGTTGGATTAGGTGCTGCGGGATTAAACTACATGCAGTCATTTGATGATAATGTAAAAGACATTAAAACTTTTACGTACGAAGAAAGAAATCTCGACAGGTTTTTTACAAATGAAATGGTGTTGGGCGATTGGCAAACTACTGCGCAAGACTTGCAACAACTATTAACCGATGCCGTAATAGATAAAGCGGTTAAACAATTACCAACTGAAATTTATAATGTTTGCGGAAACGACATCAGCACAAAATTAAAAGCACGCAGAACGCATTTGGTTGAGTGGGCGACTACTTATTATAATTTTATTAGTGAGCAAGTTCAAATTGCAGGTTCAAAAGAAAATGAAGTTTTTGAAGTAAACAATTCGAATGATGAAACAACTGTAAAAGTTTTTTCAAAAGGTGCATATCAAAAAAATGAGTCAGCTTTTTATACAAGAACGTTTAATTCAAATGAAACAAAAGAAATAAGATTGTTCGGTGTTGATGGTAATGATGCTTACCATATTAATGGTTCATCAAATAATATAAACATAAAAGTTATTGGCGGCGATAAACAGGATTCTATTATTAACCAAAGCTCAAAGAAAGTTTGTTTGTATGATGATGAAAATAATTTCAAAACATCATCTGTAAAACTGCATGCTTCAGCAGATACTGGCATTCACAAATTTGATTATGCATGGTTTAAATATGATAAGTCGGGAATTGCCCCCAAAATATTTTACAGTTATGAAGACAGGATTTATGTTGGCCTAGGATATAAAATCGTACACAACGCATGGCGCAAAGAACCATTTGCATCAAAACAATTATTCGATTTCCATTATTCACTATCAGAAAAAGCAGCGAGTTATACTTATTCTGCGTTATTTAAACATGCAATTGGCAGGGCAGATATTTCTGTTCTTGCTAACTATGATATAATCAGGTGGGTTCGTTTTTGGGGTTTGGGAAACGATACCAGGTTTGAGCCAAACGATGTAGGCTATTTTACAGCACGGAGCGAGCAATGGATATTTAAACCCGGTATTATCAGAAATTTTGGATTTAATAAAATTACTTTCTCGCCATTTATACAAGGTATAAGAGTGCGTAATGATACAGACCGTTTTGTTGGTAAACTTTTTTCAAATAACACATCAGAACTTAAATGGAAAACATTTGCGGGCGCAGAATTAAATTATGATGTTGAATTATTAAATGATTCTGTTGTGCCAACAAAAGGTTTTATGTTTAAGGCAGGCATTTTAGGTGCACAAAATTTAAAAGAAAGCAATCGCAATTTTATAAAATTCTCTGCAAACGCACAAGTGTATGTTCCTTTAGGAAATAATTTCTCTTATGTGCTGAGAACAGGTGCTGCAACGGTTACGGGAAAGCCGGAATTTTATCAATATACATCCATTGGCGGCGGACCCAACATGCGTGGTTTTAAGCGAGACAGGTTTTGGGGAAAAACAGCATTTTGGAATACGCATGATTTACGTTTTATCAGCAATATAAAATCTTATGTATTTAGTGGCAAAGCGGGCTTGATTGCTTTTTTTGATAATGGTCGTGTTTGGATGCCGAATGAAAATTCCAATACATGGCACACAGATTTTGGTGGTGGTGTTACGATTGCCCCGTTTAATAAAATCCTTGTGGATGTTACTTATGGTGTTTCAAAAGATGGTAAGGTAATTCAGGCAAGGATTAATAAATATTTTTAATAAAGTCAGTTAAGTGCAGCACATTATCTAAAATTTATTTCAATAAATTCACCGCTTTATATTAAGCCATCATTGAAATGAATTTTGCCATGAGAAAAAACTTTGTATTATTTTTTTGTTGCTTACTTTTTACAACAACAATTTTTTCGCAGTTAAGTGTTACAAATCTTCTTACAGAAAATCGTATTAATCCAATTGGTATTGATGCAATACAGCCGCGTTTAAGCTGGCGGTTAAACAGCGATAAGCGAAACACAATGCAAACCGCTTATGAGATCAAAATTACTTCAGGCAAAAAAAATATTTGGAGCAGCGGTAAAGTGAATAATGATTCTTCCGTGCATGTTGTGTACAAAGGTTCGCCGCTTGAAAGCAATACAAAATATACATGGCATGTACGTGTGTGGGATAATAATAATGAAGCAAGTAAATGGAGTGAGCCAGTATTTTTTCAAACAGCGTTATTTAATACATCAGACTGGAAAGCAAAATGGATTGAGCCGGGTTATGATGAAGATACAATCATGCGACCCAGCCCGATTATGCGAAAAGAATTTCTTGCAGATAAAAAAGTTGTTTCAGCTACAGCATTTATAACTGCACACGGAATGTATGAAGCCTACATCAATGGTAAAAGAATTGGTGATGCATACTTAACGCCGGGCTGGACTTCTTATCATCATCGTTTGCAATATCAAACTTACGATGTAACCAACCTTATAAAAAACGGCGAGAACGCTATCGGGGTTATGTTGGGTAACGGATGGTATCGCGGCATTATTGGTTTTGGTGATAATATAAATGTGTATGGAAAAGATATTGCGCTGTTGTTTCAAATCAACATAACGTATAGTGATGGCTCAAAAGATTTTGTGTATTCAAATGATAGCTGGAAATCATCAACAGGAGAAATTCGCTACGAAGAAATTTATAATGGCGAAACAGATGATGCGCGTATGGAGAAAACGGGTTGGCTAATGCCCGGTTATAATGAGAAGGATTGGGATGGCGTTAAGGTTGCAAATTTTTCTTTTGATAATTTACTCGCTACGCAAAATGAACCGGTTCGTAAACATGAAACTTTTAAACCTGTAAATATTTTCACTACACCAAAAGGTGAACATGTAATTGATTTCGGTCAGAATCTTGTTGGCTGGATTGAAGTAAAAGTAAAAGGAAATGCCGGCGATACAATTATTATTTCTCATGCAGAAGTGTTGGATAAGAACGGTAATTTTTATACAGATAATCTTCGTGCAGCAAAAGCACAAGACAAGTATATTTTAAAAGACGATAATGAAGAAACATTCGAGCCGCATTTCACATGGCATGGTTTCCGTTATGCAAGAATAGAAGGTGTGCATGATGATTTAAAACGGGAAGATTTTACAGCCGTTGCTTTGTATTCTGATATGGATTCAACAGGAACATTTACTTCATCCAATCCTTTAATCAATCAACTGCAACATAATATTCAGTGGGGACAAAAAGGAAATTTTTTAGATGTACCGACTGATTGCCCGCAACGCGATGAACGTTTGGGTTGGACAGGTGATGCGCAGGTGTTTTCACGAACAGCATCATTCAACATGAACGTAAATAGTTTTATGGAAAAGTGGACAAAAGATATTGCTGCAGACCAATTTGAAAATGGCAGTGTGCCTTTTGTTATTCCAAATGTTTTGGGTGAAGGTGCAGGTGGCTCAACAGGCTGGGCTGATGTTTCAACTATTATTCCATGGAATATGTATTTAGCATATGGCGATAAAAAGATTTTGGAAAATCAATACAGCAGTATGAAGGCATGGGTTGGTTACATGACAAGTAAAAGCAAAAATAATTTATGGCAAACCGGTTTTCATTTTGGTGATTGGTTATTTTATCGCCCGTTTGATGATAATGATGGGCGCTCTGCTGTTACAGATAAATATTTAATTGCACAATGTTTTTATGCGCATTCAACACAACTCTTGATTGATGCAGCAAATGTATTGGGCAAAACAGATGATGCACAAACATATTCAGCGTTACTGCAAAAAATAAAAGATGCGTTTCTAAAAGAATATATGACGCCAAATGGTCGTCTTGTTTCAGGAACACAAACAGCATATGTGCTTGCTTTGAATTTTGATATGCTGCCTGAAAACTTGCGCAAACAAGCTGCAGAAAGATTAGCGGATAATGTTGAAGATTACGATAATCATCTAACCACGGGATTTTTGGGAACACCTTATTTATGTCATGTGCTTACACGTTTTGGTTATGATAGTATCGCATATAAATTATTGTTGCAGGATACTTATCCATCGTGGTTGTACCCGGTGAAAATGGGTGCTACAACAATTTGGGAAAGATGGGATGGCGAAAGACCTGACAGCACATTTGAAACGCCCGGCATGAATTCATTTAATCATTATGCTTATGGTGCAATTGGTGATTGGATGTATAGAGAAGTAGTTGGACTTGATACGTATGAAGATGGTGTTGGATATAAGCATATAAAAATTCAACCGCACATTGGAGGCAACTTTACAAATGCATCTGCATCTTTAAAAACTTATTATGGCATTGCAGGCAACAGTTGGAAAATTGATGGTAATAAAATTGAAATGGATGTAGAGATTCCTGCAAATACAAAAGCAACAGTTTTTATTCCGGCACCAAATGCTGATGCTGTCACCGAAAGCGGAAAATCTTTATCAGCACAAAATATAAAAGTTGATGAGACAAAGGATGGTTATGTGCAAGTAGAAGTTGGTTCGGGTAAATATCATTTTGTTGCGAGCAAAGAATAACGAATAATGAATAATGAACAATAGTTAATTGTTTCATCATCTTAAAATTACCTGTCATTTCATTGTTAATTATTCTTAATTAATTATTCATTCAAAAAGTTTTCATGCAAGTTATTCTCGGAATTATTTTTCATTTTATTGGTGGTTTTGCATCAGGCAGTTTTTACATGCCTTACAAAAAAGTAAAAGGCTGGCATTGGGAAAGTTATTGGATTGTAGGTGGATTATTTTCATGGCTTATTGTACCGCCACTCGCTGCATGGCTTACTGTGCCTGGTTTTGCGGAGATTATAAAAGCCACGCCATTATCTGTAATTGGTTACACAATGTTGTTTGGCGTGTTGTGGGGTTTTGGCGGATTAACATATGGTTTAGGCGTTCGTTATCTTGGTATGAGTTTGGGCAATTCTGTTGTACTTGGTTTTTGTTCTGCATTTGGTGCGCTCGTTCCATCTATCTATTATAATTTTTATCCTGAAGAAGGCAAAACAACTTTTCATGATTTGCTCGCTACTTCGTGGGGTAGAATTGTGTTGGCAGGTATAATAATTTGTTTGCTTGGAATTTTTATTTGCGGTCGCGCAGGTATGATGAAAGAAAAAGAATTACCTGAAGCAGAAAAGAAAAAATCTGTTGCAGAATTTAATCTTACTAAAGGTTTGTTGGTTGCAATTTTTTCAGGCATAATGAGTGCTTGTTTCAATTTTGGTATTGAAGCAGGAAAGCCAATGGCGCAAGCTGCTGTGGCTGCAGGTTTCAATCCTTTATATCAAAACAATGTTACGTATATAACGCTTTTGTGGGGCGGGCTTGCAACTAATTTTATCTGGTGCATGATGCTGAATGCGCGCAATAAAACTTTTGGTGATTATACAAAACAAAATACGCCGCTTTTAAAAAATTATATATTCTCTGCGCTTGCCGGTACAACATGGTTTTTGCAATTTTTCTTTTATGGAATGGGTGAAAGTAAACTGGGTAATGGCGCCAGCAGCTGGATATTACACATGTCGTTCATAATTCTTACAGCTAATGCATGGGGTATTGTTTTAAAAGAATGGAAAGGTGTGAGTAATAAAACAAAGGCAACTATAACAATTGGTATCATAACAATAATATTATCGGTATTGTTGGTTGGATATGGCAACGCGTTGAAATAATCTCAATCTTAAAAGGAGCAAGAAAACTGTTCATTGCAATTGAAGTTTAAATATCAAATTCTAATATGAAAAGAGTAAACTCTATTTATAAATTATTCATATTGTCATGTCTTTTGTGTTTTGTTATCGTTCAAAACATATCTGCACAAAATGATACATTAAATATTGACTGGAATAAAATAACATCAGTTTCTAAAACAACACCCACGTTACAGGTTGTAGAAAATCCAATGGTGCGTCCATCATCGCCTATACATAAAAAAGTATTTGAAGCATTAAAAAATTTGGGTGCAGATTATGTGCGATATGTGCCGTGGTTTCCTTACCCAAAAATGGTTGTGGCAGAATTAAAACGTCCGACGAAAACAGAAACGTTTTGGGATTTTACTTATCCCGACAGTACGATGGAAGCTATTATGAATGCAACCAACGGGCATAGTGTTGTTATCAATTTTAGTACAACTCCATCATGGATGTGGAAGATAAATTATGATATGCCTTATCCTGAAAATGCATACGATGTTTTTTGGGCATACAATGATGGCGCTGAATTACGCGATACAACGATGAAAGAAGTGGCAGATTATTATGAGCGATTATTTAGCTGGTACACAAAAGGTGGTTTTACAGATGAATTGGGAAAATTTCATCGCTCCAATCATCATTATAAAATTGATTATTGGGAAGTATTGAATGAACCGGATTTGGAACACAATATTTCTCCGCAGGTCTATACAAAAATGTATGATGCAATTGTTGAGCGGTTAAAAAAGATTTCTCCTTCAACAAAATTTATAGGTATATCTCTTGCATTTAATGCGCGACCGGAATTTTTTGAATACTTTCTCAATCATAAAACTCATAAACCCGGAATTCCGCTTGATGGAATCTCCTATCATTTTTATGGAACGCCTTCTTATGGAGGAGAAAAGTTAGAAGAGTATCAATACACATTTTTTGATAAAGCAAACGCATTTCTTGAAAAGGTTAAGTTTATTGAAAGTATTCGCAAGAGACTTTCACCAAAAACAATTACAACTATTAATGAAATTGGAACAATCATCGGAGCAAGTGGCGATGATATTCCGGATGATTACTGGAATTTATCTGGTGCCATGTACGCTTATGTTTTTCTTGAGCTAACTCAAATGGGAATTGATGTTGCCGGCGAATCGCAGCTCGTTGGTTATCCTACACAATTTCCCGATGTAAGTATGATTGACTGGAAAAATGGCAATCCAAATGCGCGTTATTGGATTTTAAAATTGTTGAAAGATAATTTTGGTGCAGGCGATAAACTGGTTACTACTTCTTCAATTGGCGGAAATATTATTTCGCAGGCTTTTGTAACAACAAAGGGAAAAAGAATTTTATTAATCAATCCGCATAACAAGGAAATAAAAATGCATTTGCCTGATGAAGCAAAAGCTGCGGTTACAAATTATGTTGATGGAAGTACAGGTGAAAATTCTGCCGCAGAAATAACGGTAAAAGATGCAGATATTACATTAAAGCCTTTTGCAGTTGCAGTAGTTCAACTAAATTAATTTGATAAATAAAATAACATGCAACGCGTTGCTTTTAAAATGAAATTGTTCAGAGGATTTGAAGATGAATACAAAAAACGTCACGATGCAATATGGAATGATTTAAAAAAATTATTGAAAGATGCCGGCGTTGCAGATTATTCTATTTTCCTTGATGCAGAAACAAATTTCTTGTTTGCTTATTTAACCATTGATAATGCAAAAAATCTTGATGCATTATCGCAGGAACCTGTAATGCAAAAATGGTGGGATTATATGAAAGATATCATGGAAACGAATGAAGATGGTTCGCCTGTTATTGTTGAATTGAGAGAAGTTTTTTACCTGCAATAATCAATATTTAATTTATGAATGATGCGCAGTTGAAAATTGGATTATTTGGAATTGGACTTGATACTTATTGGGAACAATTTGAAGGTTTAAAACAAAAGCTTGAAAATTATCTTTCCATCGTTGAAGAAAAGCTCGCTGCAATTCATCCGCAAATTATTAATGCAGGATTGATTGATAATGTTGATAAGGCATTTGAAGCCGGAACAATGTTTCGCAAAGAAGATGTTGACATCATTTTTTTATATGTTACTACTTATGCTTTGTCGTCAACGGTTTTGCCTGTAGTGCAAAAAGCAAAAGTGCCCGTTATCATTTTAAATCTTTCTCCTGATACTGCGATAGATTATACATCGTTCAATAATCTCAATGACAGAACAAAAATGACTGGCGAATGGCTTGCGTTTTGTTCTGCTTGCCCTGTGCCTGAAATTGCAAATGTTTTCAACAGAACAGGAATTTCTTTTCATCAAATAACGGGCATGTTGCACAATGATGATGAATGCTGGAATGAAATTAAAGAATGGATTGAAGCAGCACGTGTGATGAAAATAATGCAGTATAACCGGCTTGGTTGTATGGGTCATTATTATAGTGGGATGCTGGATATTTATACTGACTTAACAAAGCAGTATAAATATTTTGGTGGTCATATTGAATTGCTTGAAGTGGAAGAATTGGCTGCCTTGCGAAAAGAAGTTTCAAATGAAGAAATGAATGAAAGATTGAAAGTTTTTTATACAGAATTTGATGTACAAAAAGATTGTGATGAAAATGAATTGAAAAAAGCAGCTATCACTTCTGTTGCGCTTGATGCGTTAGTAAAAAAATATAAACTAGGGTCAATTGCATATTATTATAAAGGCACAGGCAATGCGGATAACGAAGAAACAATCAGTTCAATTATTCCCGGAAATTCTTTGCTAACAGCGAGAGGCATTCCGGTCGCTGGCGAGTATGAAATAAAAAATGTGCAGGCCATGAAAATTATGGACTCGTTTGGCGCCGGCGGCTCCTTCACTGAATATTATGCAATGGATTTTAAAGATGATGCTGTATTAATGGGACATGATGGACCTGGACACATTGCCATTGCAGAAGGCAAAACAAAATTGAAACCTTTAAAAGTTTATCATGGTAAAGTTGGCAAAGGTATTTCAGTAGAAATGTCTGTAAAAAATGGACCCGTTACTTTGTTAAGCGTTGCCGAAAATAAAAATGATGGTTTACAATTTGTAATTGCAGAAGGCGCGTCTGTTGCAGGTCCTGTTCTCGAAATTGGCAACACAAATAGTCGGTATAAATTTTCAATTGGAGCAAGAAAGTTTGTAAATGAATGGAATAGTTTTGCGCCTGCACATCATTGCGCTGTTGGCGTTGGGCACATCGGTTCCAAATTAAAAAAGCTTGCACAATTATTAAATATAGAAGCAGTGCAGGTTTGTTGAAATTTTATTATCATGCAATATTTTAATTATGCAAATTGAAAAAAATAAAATTGACGAGCACAATCAAAGTTTGATAAAGGAACATAAACGCAGGTTTGATTTTATTGCTGCTGAAATAAATAATATAGACGAGATTATTGAAAAATTAAGAACGTTTCAAATTGCTATTCCAAGCTGGGCGTTGGGTTCAGGAGGAACGAGGTTCGGGCGTTTTAGTATTGGTGGTGAGCCACGCAATCTTGAAGAAAAGATTGAAGATATCGGTTTGTTACATTCATTAAATAAAAACAGCGGCGCTATTTCTTTACATATTCCCTGGGATATTCCTTCAGATGCAAATCATATAAAAAACCTGGCTGCACAATTTGATATAAAGTTTGATGCAATGAATTCAAACACATTCCAGGACCAGCCAAATCAAAAATTAAGTTACAAGTTTGGTTCAATGCAGCACGTTGATAAAGCCGTGCGGAAGCAAGCTATCGAACATAATATTGAAGTAATAAAATATGGAATTGAATTGGGCTCAAAATCATTAACCGTTTGGTTAAGTGATGGCAGTTGTTTTCCCGGTCAGTTAAATTTTAGAAAAGCGTTTCAAAATACTTTAGAGAGTTTGAAAGAAGTATACGCAGCGTTACCAAACGATTGGAAAATGTTTGTTGAATACAAAGCTTATGAACCAAATTTTTATTCAACAACTGTTGGTGATTGGGGGCAATCATTGTTATATACAAATAAGTTGGGTGACAAAGCTTATACATTGGTTGACCTTGGTCATCATTTACCCAATGCAAACATTGAACAAATTGTTGCTTTATTACTCATGGAAAAAAAGCTTGGCGGTTTTCATTTTAATGACAGTAAATATGGTGATGATGATTTAACAACAGGAAGTATAAAGCCTTACCAGTTATTTTTAATTTTTAACGAACTAATTGAAGGAATGGATGCGCGAAACATGAATCATGCAAAAGATTTAGGTTGGATGATTGATGCTTCGCATAATGTAAAAGATCCATTAGAAGATTTGCTGCAATCTGTTGAAGCAATTATGATTGCATACACGCAGGCATTAATCATCGACAGAAAAAAGTTAACTGAAGCGCAAAACAATAATGATGTTGTAACTGGGCAGGAAGTTTTGCAAAATGCATTTCGCACAAATGTGAGACCATTGGTTGCAGAAGCAAGATTAAGAAATGGCGGCGCTTTGCAACCCATTCAATTATTCAGAAATGAAAGTGTGCGAAAAAATTTAATTAACCAAAGAGGGTTAAAAACGATTGCAACAGGTTTATAAAAATGGCCACTCCTGTTATATTAATATTTGATGTTGGTAAAACAAACAAGAAGCTATTATTATTTAATGAGCAGTATGAAATTGTTTACGAAGAGTCAACTCAGCTTAATGAAATAAAAGATGAAGATGGTTTTTCATGCGAAGATGCACATGCATTAACTGAATGGATAAAAGATTCCTTCAACAAAATTTTAGATGATAAACGTTTTGAAATAAACGCAATAAATTTTTCTGCGTACGGTGCCAGTTTTGTAAATATTGATGCGCATGGAAAAATAGTTACGCCTTTATACAATTATTTAAAGCCTTATCCTGGGAAAATAAAGCAACAGTTTTATACAACCTATGGTAATGAAAAATTAATCGCAAGAGAAACTGCATCGCCGGTGCTTGGCAGTTTAAATTCAGGTTTACAATTGTATCGCTTAAAATATGAGCAGCCTGAAATATTTAAGCAAATAAAATATTCGCTTCATCTTCCGCAGTATTTGAGTTACATTTTTTCTGATAAAAGAACCACAGATATTACGAGCATTGGTTGCCACACCATGTTATGGAATTTCGAAAAAAAAAATTATCATGATTGGGTACTTAAAGAACAGATTGATAAAAAATTTGCGCCGATTTATAATTCAGATGAAATAATGGACAACGGTAAAATAAAAATTGGTATTGGTCTGCATGATAGCTCATCTGCATTAATCCCATATTTAAAATCGTGCAAAGAGCCATTTGTACTGATATCAACAGGCACGTGGTGTATAAGCCTTAATCCATTTAATCATTCTCCTTTAACAGATGAAGAATTAAAAAATGATTGCTTATGTTATTTAACTTATGATAGCAAACCTGTTACAGCATCACGCCTGTTTGCAGGTTATGAACACGAACAGGAAGTAAAAAAAATCGCTTCACATTTTAGTAAAGCTGCCGATTATTACAAGACAATTAAATATGATGTATGTCTTGCAAACAAAATAAAAAGCAAGTTGGATAGTTCAAACAATTGGGATACATACGAAGAAGCTTATCATGCTTTAATGTTTAACATAATTCAGAAGCAAATCGCATCAACCAATCTTGTATTGCATAATTCAAAGGTTAAAAAAATTTTTGTTGACGGTGGTTTCAGTACTAATGAAATTTATATGAAAATGCTTGCCAATGCTTATAACAATATTGAAATATATTCGGCTTTAATTCCACAGGCAACTGCATTAGGCGCTGCAACTGTGTTGCACAGGCACTGGAATAAAAAAAAATTGCCGGAAAATTTAATAGAGTTAAATGTCTTTACGTGAAAAGTTCAGCTAAGCGTTTCGTGAATGCTGGTATACATGTTTGAGAAATGGGCAGAACGCTTAGGTGCAAACCAATATTTTTCAACAGTAAATAATTCACCGGATTTAGCATCTGTACTTTCAGTGTTTAATTGCCATGCAAAGTTTTTTGCATTTCTTTTTTTCCAAAAAACACCTGCAACTTTATTTGGGTTTTCTTGCTGTAAAGATGTGTTGATAACAAGATAAGCTCTTATTCTTTTCATAAGTCGGTATTATAAATCGCGATTAAAAAGCGTACGATGCCTGATTAAAACGTAATAAATGTAGATAATTTCCGGGAATAAATTCTTTTTGAATTTAATTAAAAGCCGCCTTCGCTAAAGCTACGGCGGCTAAAGTGGAGCTGGCGGGAACTGAACCTAAATATGAAACCTTAGCCAGTATTGATTTCCAAGAGATTTAAATTGGTGGGTCACCAAATAGCAACCTTTTCCTTTCAAAGAACGCTGCAAAGCTAATTAATCTACAACCAAATTAAAAAAATGCCATAGTATTATATAGGAGCTACAGAAATAAAGTGAGAGTAAAAAAATTTCTGATTTCAGGGCTTTGAAGTAGGTTGCTTTTCACGCGAACATATGGGGGTATAGTGGGGGTTGTTTAGTGATGCCCTGGAGTAGTTGAACTGAGTTTAGATGAACGGGTATTATAAAAAGTGTGTCTCAATACTGCACTTACTACACGATGCTACATTCATTGAACATTGGTTTGAGTAAATTTTTCAATATTACGCTTTATAAATCTCTCATTGCCTAAATTATCCAAGACCAATTTCTCATCGGGATAGTTAGCTTCGGCAAAAACAGTATGCTTAAGATATATTTCCAAAATACTAGAGGAATGTTCACCGCTGCTTTCGGTAACTACTTTAGCCTTTGCAATATCATTCCAATTCACAAATCCCAGATTATTTGTCCAAAGACCTTTAGATGATATTTTAAGTTTTGGTGCTTTATTAAGCAATCCTTTTATTCCTTGATATAGCGTAAATAAACCCGTCCCAATAGTCAATATAGAAATAACATGACTAGTAGTAGCTCTAAAAATATAAACACCAAATCCTATTGTAGCAATTCCCATTAATAAGGAGATTGACATTTTTGTTTTAGATAAATAGTACACTTTATCATACTCTATAGGCTCACCAAAACTTAAAGGCTGCTGCTTGTCTTCGGTTTGAACTCTGAAATGTGAACCGTTAGGCAAGGGCAACCATTTATGCTTGTTCATTGTAAATAGAAAAGTTGTGATAGCAAAAGCAGTAAAGTAGCAATAGTTTCTATCTACCTCCGAAATGTACTTCTTTGTATAAGCTAAGTACGTTACAGCCGCAACGATTAATCCTGCTATTATAGGAAGAACAAATACTGTTAACAGGTAATTTCTTTTTCTTAACTGTTTATCTGTATGGTCGTTAGAATAAATCATGCTTTAATAACTGCAAGCCATCCTTTACTTACGTCCAAAGTCTGCTGGATTTTCTCCCCAAGCTACAGTCTCCCATTTCAAAATTTGATTGTCATATTTATTTTCATTAAGCCATTTAATAGCTCTATCAAGTAATTCAAACAATGTGGCGTTTCTTGCATCTTTTTTAAGATTAGTTCTGGCTTCTTTATCTCTAACCCAATTAATAGCATTTCTGCTATCCGAATAAATTGGGACAGTTAAATTGTTCTTTTTACAATGCGCTAGCGCATGTACTATCGCTAAAAATTCGACTATATTATTTGTGCCATTTTTAAAAGGGCCTTGTTTAAATATTTCCTTTTTCGTCTTCATATGAATACCTCGATATTCAACATCACCAGTCGCTGTATTCCAAGCGCCGTCAACAGCAATACTTTCCTCTATAGGTTCTCCAATTACTTTGACACGTTCTTTAATTTCAGCTCTTTCAATAGAGGCTTCTACAACATCAAACGCTTCCTGTGCTTCACTTAATGTTTTGTAAGATTTATATTTTGCTTTCGGAAACTCATGAACTTGTGCTTTACATTCATCCCAAGTTTCAAAAACGCCCGTTTGCCGCCCTTTCCAAACTACGTAAAATTTTGGTTCACGTATCACAGTAATTGTACCGTTTAGTTTTCTAAAATCATCCTTACTTTCTCGTTCGCAATTGTGCTTAAAACAGCACTTTCCTTTGTTGTTATAAGTTTTGTTATTCCAAGCGACTTATAAATAGCTTTCTTTTCGTTCCAATCTTCGTTGTATTCCGCGTCGCCTAAAAGACCTAGGTGCTCCCAATACCATATTTGTCCATTATGCCGTATTGTAAAATCAGGCTCTTTCCATTTTGTCGCGCTGTAATAAAGTTTTTCTTCGTACTTAAAGTCAATGCTAGACCGATAGAGAATATTTGCTATTATCTCTTCAGATTTCGAGCGAACCCAAATGTCATTTTCAGTTTTACGAATTTTCCCAAGCATATGTTTTGGCACGCCAAGGTAGCGTCCAATTTCTTGATGAAATTTTCTCGAATCCTCATAATTATCGAGTAGGTAGGTTAGGTAGTCTAATAAATTATGTTTGTATTGTCGTTTTTGTGAAATTTCAGATTCAATTGCTGCAAGCTGTTCTTTTGTTAATTCAGTTTCTTTAGCTTCAATGATTAAGCATTTGTCAAGCTGCTTTTGAAGCTTAAGTTCATCGTTAAGAAAAGCCTGATAGAATTTATCAAAGAAATATTGAACTGGCTGTGCATTGTATGGAGGTTTTCCTAAAGCTGGAATTACCATGCCTGTTCTCGAAGCTGAGACAATTTCCTTTATTTCTTCATTTGAAATTGCTTTAAAAACTTTTAGATTGGTAAATCCTTTAGCTAAGATTGTAATCGCTTTGCAATTTAAAAAATAGGGCAGTGTCTCCTGAATTTCTTCATCTTGAAAATATTGAAGTGTTTTCTTTCCAAGTTCGTTGTTCGTTGCCTTTTGAAACCGTGAAGCAATTTCCTGGGGCTTAGGAAAAGATTTATCTATAAAATGAGTTCTCCTGACCTGAATATTTTTATTTGAATAAAGAATATAGGCTTCTGCGCCTTTTTCATCTCTACCTGCTCTTCCGATTTCCTGGTAATATTGTTCAACAGATTCAGGAATCATAAAGTGGATAACAATTCTAATATCAGGGATGTCAATGCCCATTCCAAAAGCGTTGGTGGCAAAAACAATATTCGACCTACCCTCTCTAAATTCCCTAAGTACATCTTGCCTATCACCTCCCGTCAAATCACCATGAAACGTTAGAGCATTAAAACCCTTTTGAATTGCATTAGAGCACAGTTCTTCTACTCCTCGCTTGTGATATTTACGGTATAGATAGATTAAAGTTTTTTCTTCACGATTTTCTTGCAGTAATTGCCACAGTCGCTCTTCTTTTTCCTCCTCATCTACAAACTTCTCGACTTTTAATTCCACATCGAACCGAAGCAATATATCGGCTTTCAAAATATTATTTCTATCAATATTGAAATCGCTTGAGACGTCGTGTAATTCTTTAGGATTGATAGTGGCTGTTAAGCCGAGAATTTTAGGGCTCTTTGTTCCAAACACCTTGTTTATAAATTCAGGAATACGCTTATAAAATGGTCGAAAGTCAAATCCCCATTGACTAATACAATGTATTTCGTCAATTGTAATAAGCTTGATTACATCCTTTCGTGCTTTTATGCAGTATTCAAAAAATCCATCTGTTGCAATTCTTTCAGGACTTGCAAAAATAAATTCAGGGGTCATTTCTGAATTTGCAAATTTCGTCAGTTGGCTTACTTGTTCTTTAAAATCAATTCCAGAATGAATCACCATTACGGTGCAATCTTCTTGTCTCAGTTTATCTGCTTGTTCATCTATCAAAGCTATTAAGGGAGAAATAACAAGGGTTGTTGACTTCATTGCCTTTGTTGCAATCCAATATATAAGTGATTTCCCTCCTCCTGTTGGCATTATTGCAACGGTCGAAGCATTGTTGCACAAGTTTTCAATAACTTTCTCTTGAAAGGGTTTTAATTCAAACTGTCTTTTGAGCTTTGGAAAATGTTTTTCAAATTCTTTTTGTGCATTAATCATCATAACGGTAATCCTTATTATTCTGCTTTAATAAATTAATTTCGTTTTGGTTAAAGCTTGCTACAAACGACAAAAAGTCTTCAACTATTACAAACCTATAATCAGTAGGTATTTCAACATTATACTTTATATATAACTTTTTTAGCTCCAAGAAAATTTGATGTGCATAAAAAGAAAATATGGCATAGGGGTAAAAATAATTTTGTTGTGTTGTTATTTGTTCTTTGTTTATCATGAGAAACTCTGAATCCTCCTTGCAGTCGAATTTGTTTTTAGCAGATAAATACCACAATGCCCACGTTGCTTCTCTACTTCTAACCGGAAACATGTATGGAAACAACTTGTAAATAAAAGTACTTTTTATGCCACCGCCTATCACTCCAAAAACAACATATCCTTCTTCATCTAAATCATCATACTCCAAATCTTTGATGTCAGATATCGTTTCAAATTCTTTTGGGTTATACCAATCGTTTTTCCATTCATTTGCTATTCCTACAAGATTTTTACACACACTGTATAAATTCCCTGGCTGTGATTCCTTAAATGCTTGTCTATATTTATCTAACTCCTTCGCAGCTTTATTTTGAAGTGTTTTACGAATAATAGGAACTTCATTTCTTAATACAGTATTCTTAAATGAGCTCACATCATGCCCATATTCTTCCAACGCTTCTTCATTAAAGATTTCCAAATAAATCTCACGGTCACTTTCGAAACTCCTAATAGCTTCGTCTCTAATCTCTTTCAAAATTTTACTATAGTTTTTGGGCTTCTTCTTTGGAAGACTGCTGCTTCCAAACTTTTTTGCCAAAAGTGCTATATCATCATCTAAAACTGACTCACCTGCTTCAGATTCAATGTAACGAGTAAAATAATCTGGAATATTTTTTCTGATTTCATTAAGCACCTTATTGATGTGCGGCATTTCGTAACAAATGTCTTCAATGTGATTAGGGTAATACATAGCAGTTTAAGTTTAATTATAATTAATGCAATTGCTAGATTAAGGCAGTAGTTATCGTTGTCTCTATTATAAAAATGTAATTGGTTATCTCTAAATTAAATCGTTTTTTCAATAATCCAATCCAAATATGTTTTCCCTTCTACCAATTCTGTTTGGTCTGCTGTAAATTCGTTTTCATTTGTTGAGTGCCAATCCAAACGAAAAATATTTTTATCTATAAGGTTTTTCTTTTTCCATTCTGAATTTTTACCAAACTTTCCGAACGGAGAAGAATCTCTTAACAATAGAAATGAGTTTAGTATAAATTCTTTTTTGTGAATTCGCTTTAATTCCTTTTCAATACTTGTTAGAGTTTGATTGTTTGCCTTATCTGCAATTTTTACCTTTTCTTTATTAAGTAATTCAGCGTCGGTTAATTCGGTCATTCCCAAGATTCCTTTCGGGTCAATGAAGTTGATATAAATTTTTTCTTTTGAGATTAACCACATAATAAAGTCAGGATAAAAAACTTCTGAATCATCATTCAAATAAATTCCAATTGATTTTAACGATTCAATATTTCGCATCAAGTAAATATCATAACCCTTAAACTTTGCTTTGTTGCTTTTGATATAAGTCGAAAAATCTTTTACAAATTTTTTCTCTCCATCATTTAACTTGTCAGGGGTAAGTTTCAAATCATCATTCAGAACATGCTTATTCTCTCTTAGTAATGGTTCATAAATATGATTTACTATTTTATCAATTACGAGAGAAGACTCAATTTGTTGGATAGATTCAGTAAAATTCTTTATCTCACCTCTAAGTTCGGCATCTGACTTTTGTTTACCGTTTGTCTTTGAAAGTTTGAATGATTTTATCAAAGTATATTTTTCAATAAAATCTCCTTTATCGTCACCTTTTGATTGTTTAAGTGGCTCGTTGTATTTATAAATACTGCTGTTTAAATGCCAGTTAATTTTGTTTTTCAATTTCCTGATAAAATCTTCTGCAATTAAGCTATTCAATCGTTCTATAAATTCAAAATCAAAATCTGGAATTTCAGTTCTATACTTTATTTCAGTCATGAAACGTAACACATCTGCTAAAGTAATTTTTGAAACACAATTTTCGGTTTTTGTATACACCTGCAAATCACTATCATCTGATTGCTTTATTACGGCGATGTCAAATGAATCCGTATTAATAAAAGATTGAAAGCTATTGTTGATATTTTTTAAATCGTTTTTAATATCTATACCTTCAGAGTTCTTGTTAGTTCTGTAGTCAAGTGATATTTGAAAGTCGTTAATAAATGAAGATTTCTTTTCACCTTCCAATACATACTCATACTCCAACTTTCTATCTGCAGGTCTCAAAAAAACTTTCTTTACTTCGACTGAGGTTCGTGAAAGCTTGAAAATTTTTAAATCAGCGGAATAAGTCTCAAAGTCAACGTCCTTTTCATCGTTAAGTTTTACAATATTTGGTTTTACATTAATTGTAAATGTTCTTACTTCGTCGAGTTCTGCATTTACTGCGTTGGTGAAAGTTTCTAACCAGCTTCTTTTCAAACTAAAAACGCAAAGTGTTTCTAATTTTTTCAGCTGATTATATTCAGTATCTGGATGATTTAAAGAAAAGTAATCGCCAAGATGAGCCATGTCTTTTCGCTTGCCATCATTTTGTAGACCTTTTAAACGTACGCCTCTGCCGAAGATTTGAATGATTTTATTGCCTTTTGTTTTTCCTAAATTAATTAATCCTATAACAGAAACACGAAAACAATTCCAACCTTCCGCAAATTTTCTGCTTCCTATCAAAACATTAATTGGCGATTCCGGTTTATCAATGTTTCGGAATAAATATTTTTCTTTGTCTTTTATTACAACCGCAGTAGTTGTTGTCTTATCTACTTTATCGGGCGGAAAATTATTTATGAAGTCTAAGCCATTTCCAACGTTTACTATACCCCAATAATCTCCATTTCCATAGCTTAGCAAAATCTCATCATCAACATTTCTCGTTAATTTCAGCTTACCTGTTATATTATCCTTAAAGACATTTTTATACTTCACTCTTTCTTTTTCTGAAAGTAAAGCTAAGTACTTAACAATCTCAGAAATATCGGATAGTTCATCTTCACCCTTTCCTTCTTCTTTTTTATCATTCACAGTATTTCCCATGAAAGCAATCAAGGGTCTATCAGGAAAATACTCTGCATTGAAAAGGTCTTTTACTCTGTAATGAAGTTTATTAAAAATCGAAAGCTTGTCTTCAATTACTTCCAAATTCAAATTTAAATTATCATTATAATCATCGGCAATCCTGTCTAATTCTATTTTGTGGAAGTAGAAATCTTTGCCATACCCATCGCGATAAAAAAGATTGTAGTTATAATCATACACGATGCTCTTACTATATTCATTTTCCAAGTTTGCTGAGAGATTGTGAAAGGTTGCCGAATATTCGAAAAGAAAACTGTGCTTAATATTTAACCTTCTGCGTAATTTCAGAAACTCTCCTTCATCGTCTTTTTGATTTTTTCCTAAGCCTATATGTGCTTCATCAACTAAAATCAATCGTTGCATTTTTTTATCATCGGGAAAGTTAAAAAAGTCATCTGGCTTGTTAAGTAATGCGCTTGTAGTATCAATTGTCAGGCGAATTTTATTTCTGTAAATCTTATTCAGATAGTCAATAAGCGGTGTCACTTCCCTCTCATGCTGTTCAATCAGGTTTACACCTGGAGTTGTCATTACAAGTTCAAGGTCTTTAAAATTTTTGGCATGTTCAATAAACTGAAAAACGTTCAGGTGCATGATAATGGTCTTGCCGCTTCCGGTTGCCATCCAATAAGCCAAAGTGTTTTTTGAAAACAATTCAAAGTCACTACTTTCACTATTTTGAAAATATGCTTCAGTAAAATATAAAGCCAGTAATTGATAATAGCGCAGTTTTACTTTTTCAATTTTTTGTGTTTCTAAGAAGCGGTTATAGTCTTTCAAATATTTTTTTATAGCATTAAGGATTTTTTCATCAAGACCAATTGATTTATCATACGCTTCAATCTTTTCTTGTGTTGCTTTATCAAACAAATCAATATCTGCTTGTACAAAATGTTTTCTTATATGCTGATATAATTTTAATTCCATTGCTTCCCTACTGATTAAAAATATCAGAATGAATAATACTTACACTTAATTCTCTTCACCTACTTTCAATTTTTTTCCTTTTTGAGTTGAAAGCAAATTGAAATCAAAGTTTATTTCAATGCTATTTGCTTCGGGAAATTTTTCTGCGATAGAAATAATGTTTGAACTATCATCTTCGCCAAGCAAAATATCTCGCCATATAACAAGGGAAAAAAGAGTATCAATTACTCTGTAATATTTTTTTTTAATTGTAAAAGACTTTATGCTTCTCACTTCATGCCCTTTAAGATAATTATAAGTTTCAGGCAAATCAACAAAGCCCTCTTTAGTAGGTTGACCAAAGCGAATTCTATTATTAAAAGGGTTGCTTAAATCAAGAGTGTTGCTTAAATTGTTTAACTCAGGGCTATACAAATATTTTAGTGGCAGATTTTTCGGAACGTCACCCTCATATTTTTCAATAGCATCTAACACATCTTCATATTGTTCAAGCACAAAATATTTAAAAATGTGTTTTTTAGAACCATCACTTTTTTGTGGTTTAGCTGCTTTCCATCTACTTGAATAAATTACTTTCTGTATTCTTGGTTTTGTAATTGCAGGAAAATAATTTCCCATTTCAACTAAGAAATATTTTACACTTCTGTCTCCAATTCTATTAATGTTTAATACTGAATGCCCTGATGTGGCAGAGCCAGCGAAAAAGTCAAGAACATTTCCATTTATACTACCGATGGAAGTTCCAATTAATTTTTCATAAAGAGATGAAGAATGATTGTAGGGAAAATTTAAACCCATCGCTTTTAATTCACCCTTTCCCTTTTTAGCATCTTGAAGAACAGATGGCATTTGCTTTTTCACTTCCTTATTCAGTATAACTTTTTGCCTCGGCTGCGTCGTTTCATCCAGTCCAAATAAAATTTCCCCCTTATCCATCATCTCCTTCAATGTTTCAGGTGTTCTTGAAAAGCCATTGGGTGGGATTGCGCAAGGTTTCTTAGTAATTGGATGAATAAGTGGTTTAAAAAATTTCTCATCAGTTCGGGGTTCAGGAGCACGTAGGCTGACGCTTTGATAAACTTGCTGTTCATCATCAATATATTTATATGCTTTATCTCCACCTGTCAAATCCTTGTTAGCATTTACCCATTTTGAAAATTCCTTTCTTACTTTGTCGTTTACTTCACCTTCTTTTTTAATCAATTCGTCTGCCTTTCTCAACATCACAATTGCATTTTCATTTCTGAATTGAATCGGTAACTGTTTTTTGGAATACCAAACAACATATTCATGTTGTAGTGCTAATCCAGTTCCACCGTTCATTGGATTTCTTTTATCCCAAATAAGTGTTCCAGCATTTGAATTTCCAAATTGATTCATCAATTGATGTAAATTCTCATATTCGTTTTCATCAATGTGACAAAGCAAAGAACCTTCCTTTGTCAAAAGAGAAAAACCAAGTTCAAGACGATTCTGCATCATACTAATCCAACTTGAATGCTTGAAATGATTCTTGTAAAGAAATCCACTTGTATTTGAGTTATAGGGTGGGTCTATATGAACACAATCAATTTTACCTCTGTATCTTTCTGAGAGAACTTGCAATGCCTGATAATTTTCAGAGTTAATCAATACACCATTTGTTTTCTCATCAAGGTTTTCAATGGCTTCAAGTACTTTGTCTTTAAATGGATTGCTTCCGTTTTGCTCTCTAAAAAATTTTGTATCAAGCACCAGTGTTGGTTGGGATTTCAATTCTTCAATAGTTCTCACTTTTACGCTAAATAGGTTTTCCCATTCTTCTAACTGCGATTTATTACCAAGAATTTCATTGTAAAATTTTTCGTCAATATTATCAAGAGTCAGGCAGTATTCACATTCTACCACTTTCTTCTTCATGGTGAAAAGTTTTTTCTGAAACTCCTCAATAGCAGAAAGAAATTCAATGATTCGACTACAAACTAAATCAAATGCTTTGGCGATTACAATTGTGGTGTTGTCTAATTTTCCATTCAGAATAGTTTGCAAGTCATCAAGAATAAAATTTTTTATGTAACGCTCTTTTTCACTGGTCAAAAATTCCTGCAAATTTTCGTGAATGAAATAATCGCTGTCATTACCTATATAAAAGCTGTTGAGTTTTTGGTCAATATTGTAAAGCGTTTCAAGAGTATTGTTAGAAAAATGCTCTGTGGGTTTTCCTTCATCTTCTAATTTTATCTTTTCACCTTTTCCCAAATTTTTATTCACTTTATCCATCAAAGTTTTTCTTTTTATCCTGAGTGCACTTACCCCTTTCACTGCACCATCAAGAACTTTGTCATAATCGTCGGTTAGGTCATTAAACACCGGCTTATCTTCCACAAACAAATACTTGTCAATATTATCATTGTTGCCAAATACATTTTTAAAAACAGATTTAAACAAATCTGCTTTGGTAGTTGAACTGTTGGAAAGGTTAAATACAATTCTTATTATGTTATCCTTTTCTTCGAAACGGTTAAACTTGTAATGTTTTAATTTAACATCTTTATTGTTGTTCCTGGCTACTTCTTCTTCAGTACTATCTTCATTAGTTTCTAAACGTAATTCAAACTCCTTGTCAAGATGTTTGATTTTAAATTTTATTGCATTAAAAGAGTTTCCAGTCTTAATATATATGCTTCCCTTGTGTTTCCAATGAAATAGTGTATCAGAGCCATCATAATCCGCCTCATAAGGCACTTTATAGAGATTGCGACTTCTGTTATTGTAGCCGAAATCTCCGCTACTATAATACATTTCAAAATAGCCAAGAATATGATTGTAAATCTTATCCTTGATTTCATCTGTGATTGAATAATCTTTTGTGGAAGTTTTTAAAGTAGTTAATAGTTCTTCTTTCTCTTTTTCATTTTTGTTTGCCTTAATGAAAAGTTCAAGTTGTTCATAATTATCCTGCACATTCTCCAATAAATCTTGCTGGTTTAATTTTTTTAGATAAGTTTCAAGGTTACCTAATTCTGCACGCTTCTCATTATTTGCAACAAGTTCAAGCGTCTTAATAATAATTGGTTCAAGACAATTTTCTTCAGTTCCGTTAATAAAGTTCTCAATCTCTTTTCGTTTCAGATTGTAAATACGATAAATACCAAAATCCAAATCGTTAGAGTTGAACTGAAACATCTCTTTCAGAAAAAACTGTAACTGATTTATAGAGGTCTCTTGTGTCATTAGTTTTATTAGTGAATGCGCAATTTAAAATATAAATGTGCTAAATGATAGTATATAGAATCAACTTTATAACGATGCTTTATAAAGTATTGGTTTTAGACTTCCTGTTTCTTTAAGCTGCTTTACTGGGTTCTTTATGACGTTATCAACATGTCCTTGTTGTCTTTTAAATCAGTAATCCTTACAAAATAGATGTATGAGTTCTCCTCGAACTTTTCAAGTGTATTTAATTCTAAAAAACTCTTTGTTATCATTTGTTGATGATTTAACTTCTATAAATCTTTCCTCATCATTGGTTAAGCTATAAATATCATATCCCGCAGCAATATCTCGTTTAGAAACATGGTCAATATAATCTGCTGCATTAGTTATTCCAATATCAAGTAACCTTTTTTTTCAAAAGCTAAAGCAATATCCTCACCAACTTCACCAATTTCTTTTTGATGTTGTAAACGCTTAATAAGTTCTTCAGGTGAAATAGGTCTTTTATGTTTTACAGTTATTTGAGCTTTCTCAATTACATCATTACTTGATGTTTTCAATAAGATGAGTGAGGCTCTATTTAAGTTGTAGTTTGGAAAAAAGCTTAAAATCCATTCATCAAAAGAGTTTTTTAAATCGCTTGAAAGTTGAGCTCGCTCTATCCAATTTTGGTTTGTTGTTAATGTAATATGTTGTTGTGTAGTTCCGCCACTAACTTTCTTTCGATAAGTTGTTAGATAATCTTGAACACTAATATTTTTAAACGCACAAAACTTTGAAAGCCCAAATAAGTAGTGTCTATCATTTTGGATACAGACAAAATATTTTGGATTTCGTCCAACCGCTGCTCTCCAGAATTCAGGAGTTTCATAGAACTCAACTACTGAATTTATTAACTCTGTAATGTTGTCTACAAATTTGTAATCTGTTGCCATGAAAGACTAAAAGTAGTTTGTTGTTTTTTACCTAATTTCCTTTGCCTTTTATTTTATTTCTAAATCTTGTCCACCATTTATTTCAAACATGTGTATGTCTATAAATTCACTTTCCAGCACATTGGGATCCTAAGCTTAGAATTCCACGTGGACAAGTTGTCGCG